>Ga0099824_1001981_pt1 | contig 29734 bp, 7 predicted proteins | sample SiratrowhiteBW_FD_76837 | JGI IMG/M metagenome (GOLD analysis project Ga0099824, IMG submission 76837) | Root nodule microbial communities of legume samples collected from California, USA - Siratro white BW | ecosystem: Host-associated > Plants > Roots > Nodule | place: USA: California... | reverse complement strand
TATATATATATATATAGATAGATGGATAAACTATATGGGCAAATTGTTGTCAAGAAAATAAATATTTAAAATTTTAAAATTTGAATTTGTAAAGATAGGGTTGGTGCGTGAAATGTGGTGATTATACATGAGTTGGTGCTATGTGTTTGTTCATTTTATTATCTCACTTACAAATTCACAATTATTCAACGGTCTTTGCGCGGCGCCTCCATTTCAAAATTCCGGGTCACCATCATTATAATATATAATAATATTATAATAATATCATTTTTTTTATGAATAATAACATACGATCATATATCACAAATTTATGTATAATAAATATTGGAAAATATTATTGAGATAGTATTTTATTACTTGATAATAAAAAATATACGTAAGAAATTGCGAAAGCGGTAATATTATTATCGGACCTGTTTTTAAAAAAAAAAATCTAAAAGATATGTGTTTCTTTGTATAAGAATAAATTTAACTTTATATGTTTTTTATAAGTTGTAGAATATATTATGAAGATTGATTTCTAGATTATGTTACATGAACAATGAATTGTTTAAAAGAAATATATTTAATTTAACATCTCTTATTTAAACTTCTAAATAAAACTTGAGTGATGAATGTTTGTTTGAGCAACTAATTACACCAACTCAATAATCAAATGACATATGCAAAACGATCAAATTGTGTAGATTTTGCATAACAAATAACCAAATTAATTTAACTATTTTTAACCATTCTAATACATTTTATTCCTCAAACACAACTACTTATAATAATTAGAACCATATGTCCAACATTCAAATTCAAGTGTTTGTAGATGGACATAGCTTGACCTATGTGTGGCTGTCTTTCTATGATTTCTCACTATTTGTGGTGTTGTCTCCCTTATCAAATAAAGTTGTAGACAGTATTATTCAGTGTTTCTCTATTTGTTTTTTTATGGTGCTGTGTGGTCCCTATTTTTTTTAATGATTCTATTATTAGTATCATACTTCATAATTGTTTTTCCAAAACATAATTCAAATGTCTATTGTGATAAGCAAGACAAATATCATAGTAGATTTTTTTCACAGACATGATGCATTAGAGTTTCAAGATTTGGTCTGAGATAAGTAAAATTTGACTAAGATTGAGTGTTTTAACCTCCTCACCAAGATGATCCCAACCAAGTTTGATCCCCAAACAAAATCAAACTATTTTTCCCCTTCAATACAAATCAAAATCTCCCTTCTTAATCCAATTTAGTTCAAACATTAAATTCATTTAACAACTAAACATCAAGATTCACGAATAATGATGAAAGTCAACAATTATAGATACAACATAATTAAGGGTTCTATAATTCTTATTTCCCCACCAAAACTACCATTTGTTAATCTTAACAACATTTATCCAACATTTTAATACCAACTTTCATAGTTTATTTAGACTACAAACAATTAAAGATTTGTATTTATCTTATGACCAGCTCAGAATTTCAAAAAATCAAAACAAACTATCTATAAGTATCTAATATTGGTTTTCAGAATTTTACGAACATTGTAGTTTTTTCATTCCTATTCCTTTCATTAAAATCTCAATTAAATCAATTATGAGTTTAAGTTAATTTCACTTACCTTAAAACATTAGGTTGTTCAAGACTTAAATTTCAAATATGAAGAAGAGATAGGAATGTCCTAACTTTCTTACAAAAACATGATTTAAAAACTAAAAATATTAATACGGTCTTGAACTAATCAAGATTTATATTTTTTTTTATCAAATTCAACGCGCAGGAAAAAAATCACATGTAGGAAAAAAATCACACGTCATGCAAACAAAAAAAAAGTTATTAAAATAAAATTTTCAATCCAACAATATTGTTCTACGACCAATTTCTATATTATAAAGTAGATTAAGAATGATAACATATTCACTAAAAAAAGTTTAAAACAATATAAAAATAATTTAAATAAAAGAATTCTAGAAAGACAGTAAAGTTAAAATTTTTATTTATATATTTAAAACTTAACTTAAATTTGATATTCATTATTGAAGATTACTTACTTAAAAATTGTTAAAATAGGTTTTTCCAAAAAAAATTGAGAAAAACAAAGACAAAGAAAACATGTCACTTAAAAATATTGATGTCAATTCCATAAAAAAAACAAATTAACTTTTTTGTTTTCAAGTCACCATAAACGAACCGAGTTATCATAAAGATTAGAGAAAACATTACAAAATGAAAAATAGAAACTAGAGTTCCTGTAACCATATACAAAGCATATTAAACGAACAAACCTCCAAAATTAGAATTTGAATTAATCAAGCACTTTAATCCTTAACATTTTAAAAACTTTTGTTTTTTTTTTAATTTAGTAGAAAGCGATATCCCTTTTATTCCATTTTAGTCTCAGGTTTTTCTTTCAGGAAAATCCCATGTTTAAAATTTGGTAACAAAAGATTTGAGATTGAGACTTGTCCTTTTCATCGAAAAGTGATGTGATATTTTATTCCAAAGAAGCAAGTTTTATGTTCTGTGCATTTAAAATTTAGAATGATTGAGGGTTACAGCGAACACTATAACACATTAACGAAAGGTCAATAAAAAATACTAAAAACAATGAGAGAGAAGTGATAAATTATTGAATTGAATGAATAATGTGCATGAAAAATATGCTGTTGGAATGAGAGATTGGATTCATAAATATTTTTTAGTAATAATGAGTATGAATATGTTTGGATGAATTTTTTATTAACATTTTTAAATCAAAGGAACAAATAAAAAGGGTCACAAAGTAATCTTAGTTTATATAAATAAATTGAAGACAAAAAATTTAAAAAATTAAATGAAAAATTGAAAATTTCTTATAAGTAAATTAATTTTAATTGTTTACGAAAAAAATTGTAGAAATTGATGATTGTGCATGTACATTGATACTGAGAAATGTAGTGTAGATGCAAAGTTAAGTATATTTGCACATTGTTTACTGAAGAGGGAATATCATTCCCTCTAACCTTCCACTGTAAGATATTCTCTGCACTTTGCATGCCATTTGCATCTTTCTTTATCTTCTTGTTTTTTTCTTTTAATTTTATAGAGATGAAATTCAAAACTTTTGGCGTTTTACTTGTTTATTTTATTTTCCTTTGGGGTTAGATAAAGTTACCTTTTTTTTCCCTTTGAAATCTAAATTCGAATTGTGTAATCTACTATTTCTGAAATGAAATCAAATGCTAGAAGTTCCAGTCTTTGTAGACATTTGTATAGAAGAAATATGTATTGACAGATAAAGAAAAAATTTAGCTACCAGCATTGAGTATAAAGATTATTTGTAAATTTAAATTTTTTCTAATAAAAGATTAACATATCAACAACTAAACTGTATATTAATATAAAATATTTATTTAACTTTAAACAATATAAAAATTCATTTATACAATTATAACCACAACTTTAAATAACTTGTATAAAAACAAATTACTCACTAATTATATTCTCTCACACTCATCAACATTATCAAAATAATTATAATAATATAATTTAAATTTTTAAGTACGTGTGAGTATAAGTCTCACATTAAATAAGAATGAGAAAGTTGAGCAATATATAAAAATATAAAAAAATATCCACAAATTTAATATTCCTATATATATACCATATTTAATCGTAAAAAAACTCAATATCATAATATAATATTAATAATTTTAATCTCATCACATTATTTTATCCACATGGTTTAATTTAGAGTTTTCAAAATTCTATATCAATTGGTAGTTATCACTTCATTTAACTTTCCATACCTTGAATCATTCTGTTATTTAAGACAAACACTATAAAGACCAATAAAAATTAGATAACTCCTATTCTACTTTTAGAAAACTTAATTAAAGAATCAAATTCAACATTATAGATTGAAATTAATTGATATTATTTTTGTATCATATGCACATATCATAACAAATCCTAAATACATACCAAACAAAAACAAATAGATGAGATATATATGATATTTGAGGGGGGAAAATTCTTTCGACAAAAAATTTAATCATAGTCTTGACCTAAATAACACACCTATTACTTAGAAAAAAACAAACTATTCACAAGCGGATTTTATAATCTTGAAGAGGTTAATTACGAGTAACAAAGAAATATTTAGTCCAAAAGAAATGCTTATAAATTGATTTAGACATCGTCTAATTAACCATAATACACAAACAGAGAAAAAAAAAACTGATTATGCAAACTTTAGTTAGTTTATTGTAGCAATTATCATGAATCGTTATTTCATATGATTTTATACATAGAATGAAGCTGACATTTTTATTAGTTCAAATTTGAATAGCATGACACAGTAAAAATACTAATGAGAAAAATTAAGTATTATGTTGTTTTTATTGGTATAACTTTATTAACGTTAATTAAATTACTAGTTTAAACATTCAATAAGTTAATGTTTGCTACACAAATGTTATACCATTATAGATTATTTAATTCAATATTAAATTTTTAATGTCCTGTCTAATTCCTTCTAAAAGTTAAAATTAAGGAATGTTAAATATTTGTTTATGTAGATAATATTGTTTTAAAAATTTGTCTTAAATGAAAATTAATATCAGGAAAAAAAATTAAATGTTAGTATATTAAATTAATGGCATCACTTACAAAATTGTGTTAAATATTCACTTTAACAAAAATAGTATCAAAGTAAATTTTATGTAAATAGTTATATAGTGTAGTATTGTAAGATTCATGAATAAAGAATTTTTTTATTCATCACCCAAAATAATAAATAGTATTATTATCATAGATTTTGAATTCGTAGTGAATACATTTTTTAAATCTGATTTATTCCGTGTTTAGAATAATATTATTGCAGAATCTGATCAATCATGCAATTACCGATATAATTACGAAAGGACGCAATTAAAATGCACATGCGAAAAGGTGCAGAACCAGAAAGAAATTTTTATTTTTTGACAGAACCAGAAAGAATTAAAATTAAGAAAATACTAATAATTGGGATTTCGGGTAGATACGCGCGTGAAAAAAATAAAATAAAATAAAGTATATTAAAATTATAATATTATATTTATTTTTATTTCTTGAGTTTCAACTTCAATTCTTTGGTTTTGAAAGAGGTAGCGGCAATTCCTAGAGAGAGAAAGAGATTGGAGAAGAGAAGATAAGAAGCTTCCGCTGACAAATTTCGAAACTTTTCGTAAGTTTGCGTTTTCTTCTTCTTCTTCCTCTTCTTCTATCTATGAGTTTCTCCCCTTTTGACCTGTGACTGAAAAAATGGATTCTTTTTGGGTTATAGAGTTTCGGTTTTGAATTTGAGAAGAAGGGTAGGTGTCTATGGATTGGGTTTGCTGACCTAATATTTCTGCGGTTGCTTTGGTTTCATCTCCAACACTGCCTGGTACTCAATCTATTCACTCTTTTTGTGATTTTGTTATTAAATTTTGCTATGTGGTTTAGTATTTTCCTGTGTTCGATTTATATTTTTCTAAAAAAGATTCTGGGTCGGGTTCTGTTTCATTTGAATTCACTTTTATTTGTTTGTTGGGTAGAAGAGGATGTTGTCGAGAATGGAGTCTGGGAAGAAGAGTGGTGGGGGTTCTAGTGCCCCGAAGAAGTTGTTAAAGGATGTTGAAGCCATTAACAAAGCTTTGTACTTGGATAGAGGGTCTTCAAGGAGTTCAATACCGAGTGCAAATTCTCGATCTAAATTCACTGGGAAATCTCAGTTACCTGATCCCAAATCTAAGCCTAAAGCAAGTGGTAATAAAAATAATAATGATGATGATGATGGTGTTCAGAAGGATAAGAAGTCCATTTGGAATTGGAGGCCTCTAAGGGCCCTTTCCCATATCCGAAATAAGAGGTTTAATTGTAGTTTTTATGTGCAAGTTCACTTGATCGAAGGGTTGCCTCCAAGTTTTGAAAATGCTAGTATTGCTGTGTACTGGAAAAGGCGTGATGGGGTTCTTGTGACTAGTCCTGCCAAGGTGATTCAGTCTGTGGCTGAATTTGAAGAGAAGTTGACCTACACTTGCTCGGTGTATGGCAGTAGGAGTGGACCTCACCATTCTGCCAAGTATGAAGCTAAGCATTTTTTGCTATATGCTTCGCTTCTGAGTGCGCAGGAGATGGATTTGGGAAAGCACCGGGTGGATCTGACAAGGTTGCTTCCTCTCACTCTGGAGGAGCTTGAGGAGGAGAAGAGCTCGGGGAAGTGGACTACTAGTTTTAGACTGTCAGGAGTGGCTAAGGGTTCTGTGATGAATGTCAGTTTTGGCTATACGGTGGTTGGTGATAATGCTAGTGCTACCAGAGACAGCCATAATGCTTCTAACGTATTGACTTCCAGGCAGAATAGTATTGCTCCGATGAAGAAAGATGCTAAACCCCGACAGGTTGATGGAAGCAGCAGGATGAGGCGTACCATGAGTATGCAAATCTCACCTCGAGGTTCAGATGAGGTAAAGGATCTTCATGAGGTGTTGCCATTAACTAGGTCTGCTCTAGCCAGTTCAATAGACATCTTATATAAGAAATTTGATGAAGAAAAGGCTAGTTCTCTGCATGGCAAAGCAGAACTTGATTCGTTCACTGAAAATCTTGGGTCAATAAAACCAGATGCATATGCTTCCGATCTTGGAAAAGAAACATTTGATGAGCATGTGAGTAAGGCTGAAGATAAATGTCCAGTGCATGACGAGCCTGACCTCTCAGTGTTTCAAGAAAAGCTGGAGATAATTAAACCAGATGGCAATTCTTTACCTGATTCCGCAAATGAAAACCCTGAGCAGTTTCAAGGTAATGATTTTTTTGTTGTTGATAAGGGCATAGAACTATCATCGAATGAACCTGTTATAACAGAGGAATTCATTGTGAAGGCTCCAGAGGATGCTTCTGCAGTTCTTGGTATATCTGGTATACAAGAACCTTTTGAAGACAGTGTTAAACATGATTTTCTGGGTGAGGTAAATGATAGTTCTAAGGACCAAGTAGTGGTAGAGGAATTTACTAGCAAAGAGGATGGCTTTGACAGTGATACTAATGAGCTGCTCCTGCAAGAACTAGAATCTGCTTTAAATAGTGTATCAAATTTGGAGAGAGTGGCACTAGAATCTCCCAAAACAGCAGAATTTAAATCTGAACATAAGATGTCAAAGTCACATAGCTTGGATGATGTTACAGAATCAGTTGCCAATGAGTTTTTAGGCATGTTAGGCTTAGACCGTAGTCCAATGGCCTTGAGTTCTGAAAGTGAGCCTGAATCTCCAAGAGAGCTACTTTTACGACAATTTGAAAAGGAGGCTTTGGATGGGGACTTCTCCTCTTTGTTTGATTTTGAAATGAACCATGATGATGAAGCAGATGGTGGCTATGATGGTTCCACTGCATCTGAGCAGTGGAACTTTTCTGAAGGTGTTAAGTCATCATCCTTTTTCCAAGAGCTGCAGGAGGAGCATGTAGCTGAGTCTCAGGATGTGAGTAGCAAACAGAGGGCTCAGATACTAGAAGACATGGAAACAGAAGCCTTGATGCGTCAATGGGGTTTGAATGAGGAGGCTTTTCATCGTTCTCCACCAAAAGATTTTACAGGTTTTGGAAGTCCAATTCCTTTGCCACCTGAAGAGACTCCTATATTGCCTCCTCTTGATGATGGGTTGGGCCCTTTTCTTCAGACAAAGGACGGGGGCTTCCTACGCTCTATGAATCCCTCACTTTTCAAAAATTCTAAAAGTGGTGGGAGTTTAATCATGCAGGCATCCAACCCTGTGGTGGTACCTGCAGAAATGGGTTCTGGGATAATGGAGGTTTTGCAGTGTTTGGCTTCAGTGGGAATTGAAAAGCTCTCAATGCAGGCAAAGGAGTTAATGCCGCTAGAAGATATCACAGGGAAGACAATGCAACAAGTAGCATGGGAAGCTATGCCTGTCTTAGAAGGAGCAGAGAGGTTAGCCTATCCTGTTTGTATCATTGGTCTTGGCTGAGTTTTCAGTAGTCATTCTTATATGTTTTACTGATTGAATTTTGCTTTGCTTTATGCAGACAAAGCCATTTGCAGCATGATCCAATAACAAGGCAAGACAGTGCTCATCTTCAAAGGGACTTGAAAGGAATGTCGTCTGGACAAAAGTCTGGTAAGTTTAGTTCAAGAACAGTGGCCAACCAACCAGGCTCAGAGTTTGTTTCAGTTGAAGACCTTGCTCCATTGGCTATGGATAAAATTGAAGCACTTTCAATGGAGGGTTTGAGAATCCAATCTGGGATGTCAGAAGAGGAGGCACCGTCAAACATCATTGCACAGTCCATTGGGGATATTTCGGCTCTGCAGGGTAAGGGTGTTGATATTAGTGGGTCCCTTGGCCTGGATGGTGCTGCTGGTTTGCAGTTGATGAATGTAAAAGATGGCACTGGTGGCGGTGATGGTGTTGATGGAATAATGGGCCTATCATTAACTCTTGATGAATGGATGAGGCTGGATTCAGGTGAGATTGATGATATAGATAATATCAGTGAGCATACTTCCAAACTTCTTGCAGCCCATCATGCCAACTCTTTTGACTTCATTCGTGGGAGTTCAAAGGGAGAGAAGAGACGAGGCAAAAGCAGAAGATGTGGTTTGCTAGGAAACAATTTCACAGTAGCATTAATGGTGCAACTCCGTGACCCTCTGAGAAATTACGAGCCGGTTGGAACACCAATGCTTGCTCTTATACAAGTTGAGAGAGAGTTCATGCTTCCAAAGCAAAAAATTTACAATAGTGTGTCTTTGATAATGAAAAACAATGACGAGGATGATGATGGGGAAATCCTAGCGAAGGTGGACAAGAAGGACACCAAGAAAGAGGAGATAAGTTCTGAAGAGGAAGAGGGCATTCCTCAATTCAGAATCACAGAAGTCCATGTGGCAGGTCTGAAGCCTGAGCCTGAGAAGAAGAAGCTCTGGGGCACTTCAAGCCAGCAACAATCTGGTTCTCGCTGGTTGCTTGCTAATGGAATGGGGAAGGGCAATAATAAGCTTCCATTGAAGTCAAAGGGTGCATCTAAATCTAATGCTCCAGTTACCACAAAGGGGCAACCTGGTGACTCCTTGTGGAGCATATCATCTCGTGTTTTTGGCAATCGAGGGAAATGGAAGGAGTCGGCAGCACCAAATCCACATACAAGAAACCCCAATGTCATTATACCATAAGACTCAGCTGAAGTCCACAACATAGATTCTTGTTGTCATTTGGAGTTGTTAATGTCATCAAGCCATCTGTTTCTGGACGCCTTGTCACTCAGGAACCTGTGCTTGGTTTTGTTATAGTAGCATCAACCAAATTGGACTGATCCTTTAATAATTGCAAAGTACTTCGAGATACATAGAAAATATGAGGGATTTTGCGTATTTTGCTGTAGGCACATTTTTCTATTGTATAGTCAATTGTAACTTGTGCATGCATCTGTTGTATTTATGTCCTCAGGAAGAAGTGTTTGTATGTTACATGGGGTAAATTATATTGCAGTCCACAACTAGGTGGAGTATTCTTGCAGAAAAATGTTATTTCATTACAATTGCAAATTTAAGATGCACAGTTGTCGTATTGTCCATTTGAGAAAAATGATTGCTGTTTGGTCTAAGATTTCGAAAAATGTTCTTCATGTTTCGTTGGTTTTGAAGACCATCAGTAGTTAATTTTAAATATCTTACTTTCACCTTTAGAATTATATCTAAAATTTGTATTTTATCTTATGAAGTCGTAAAATTTCAAAACTGGTTCAGAAATAATAAAGTGAAAAAGTCTTTGAAAGGTGTTTATATTAAAGAGATTCAAATGTTACACAGACCCATCTCTTTAAGACAAGTATATATTCGAAATTAAAAACATCTGATGAGTATAACTTAAATATGTTTATTGTTTAAATATACCTTTCTTTATTTACAAATATATTTATAAAACTCTTGTAAAATATAATTGCTTATAATTCTCGTAATGTTTACATAATCGTTTACATGACTCTATTAGGCATTGATTCATGACAGCATTAAGCTAATGTATCTACTTCTAATTACAAAAAATATAAATTAAATTTAGACAACAAACTATAAATAATTTTAAGCATAAAAGTTTTAAGTATATATTTACACATTTAAGTGATATTCTTTTGTTTCATGTAAAGAAATTCTACAAATCGTAAATATTTTTAATTTCCTAAAACATTTAAAAACAAAATTAAGACGTTTCAATAAACAAACAATTCGAAGTAAGCTAATACATTTTTTTACGGAGAAGCGAGTAAAACACTAGAAAATTAAGAAGACATTGCTGTCCAAAACACTTCACTAACCAACTTATAAGCTGCTTTATTGCAATTTTAGTTATAAAAAATAAGTCACTTGTTTATTTCAAAAGCTTTCAAAAAATAGTTTGATCTCACTTCACATTTTAAACACGAGATGGGCTTAAAATAAACATAATAAAGGACTTTTCTTTCTCAAACTTCCTACTTTTTTCTCAGTTCCCAAGTGTACTTATATTTTAGAATTACTCCATCTAAAACAGAACTATTTAATCAACCCAAAATAATTTACTTCAGATTATGTATTTTAAAGTATAATTTCAAATTTATTATAAAATACTATGTCAGGAGTACATTAATAGTTTTACATATTATACCAGTGCAAGAAGAAATAACAAGAGTTCAGAAAAAAAAAAAAAAAAAAATACCCCAGAATCAAGCATACTCTTACATGACACCTTAATTTCACCATTCCGTTGACCCTGCCGTCCCCTACTGGTGCCAATGTTGACCACAGCATTGAGCATTAGACTTCTAATACTAATCCTTAGTGTCTTGTTCACAAGGGTTACAAGATCTGGTACATTCATAACATTTTTATGAAGCGGAAATCCATTAGTGTGGAACATTTTTTTCATGTCATCTTTTATCCGACCAATTACACCATTCTAGTAATGACAAAAGCACTCCGAAGCTGTAGTGGATAATGCTAGCGGACGCAAAAGAAAAATGAAAACATATAACAAGCACAAATGAAGCCTGATGAACATATGTTATCAGATTCTAATGGTACTAAGAACAAACATGTCCCAATGCAGGGGAAAAGGTTACAGAAGTTCAGAACCAGAAAACTATCAAATGTTGAATAATTATATCCACATTGAGTTGACGAGACTAAACTAGCTAATACCTACGAGGCACAACAGGGCACAATGCAGAATGCCTAAGCAACTAACAAGTTAGCAGTTCAGCATGATTTACAGGGGTCTGATAAGTACCCCATAACCCTACTACTGTAATGATATTAAGGTTTTGCTCTCTTGTTGCTGCATGATGGGCACTTGTAGTGTTTGATGTGCTCAGCCCGAGCAGGAGTGATCTTCACACACTTGCCATGAAACCACTTCTCGCATATGTCACAACAAATCCAGAACTCATCGGATGCATAGTTCTCCCCACAAGCGCCACACAAGGTCTCCCCGTGCTCCTCGTCTTCTTCGTCCAATACCTCCTCCTCGTCCTTCACTTCTTGCTTTACATACTTCCCAGATTCAGATCCTCGCTATTTTTATTTTGTTCCATATAGCAGACAACAGCGTAAAAATGACAATTTAGAAAGGAAAAATAAATTAACATGTAACAAGAGTATTAAAAATAAATAGTGCAATTACGATACTAAAAATGGTTAAGAAAACAGAAAAATTCAAACATGAGCAGAGGTGACAGGATGTTTTCTTACCCCTTTTGAATTGGACTTTGATTTGCTGCTGTTGCGGTCTGATGACTTCTCCTTTGCCTGTTTCATTGCAGATCCAGTTACAACCTCGAATATTGTAGGCAGATCATTAATCATGGTGAACAGGCGTTTCCTGCACAAAGAATGACATGTAATCACTGATCAGGATACAAATAAAAGTATACTGGCTTTGAATGAATTACGTATTCCAACAAATACATATATTATATTGCTAACTAGTCACGAGGGGCATATGAAACCATGCATGCACATGGGAATTTTATTGCCATCAGCTTGTCATGTAGACCCAAGCAAATAACGCAAAGTGCCAAACCCCCTTTTTTCCAAAGAGAGAAAAGCTTAGAATCTTAAAGTCAAATTCTTAATAAAAAAATTTCCAGATGAGTACACACCAAAAACATATACTGCAAACATTGAATTGCTCATGAAATAGTTAAATTGCCAAAATCATTTTGATCCAGTATAAGCAAAAGGAATGACAGTCAATGACAAAGGATAAAAGAAAAGCGTCTTGCTTATGCTTTTTTCAGCTGCGCTTTTCCTTTTGCAATTGCATAAATAAAACAAAGCTCTAACCGACAACCACAAGACAGATCATGTCAATCGCATGCTTATGACGGTTTGTGTTGACTGAAAATCTTTCCATATTCAGGCATCATATTTGATTAAGTCAAAAAAATCATCAGGAAACATTAAATACTGCACAGATAAAAATGAAAAGTCTACGTTGCAATATTTTTCCATTAACTAAATCTCAACTGAATACATTATGCAGACAAATAAATCACTACTGCCAAATAAGAAGCATAAGTTCAGAAGTAATAGTGGATGCACTCCAAAGATATGCTAATCCAAGATCCGAAACAACTGCACAGAGAATAGCGTGATAAAGGATAGGAGAAAAGAACTATTATACCTGTCAGCTTTATCAAAACCAAATCTTGCTCCAAAGTAAAAAGCCACTGATTGTAACCATGCATCACTGTGAACAGCAACTAAAGATAACCAGTCCTTTTCTTGCATCCCATCCCTAGCAAAGTTTATGCCCAATGCAGGCTCGGGAAGTTCTGGAGGAACTTCTTCAGCTGGCAAATTAACTTCCCATTGTTCATTGGGGAATCCATATAGACACAGATTCTCCTTTTCTGATGTAAATTAGGTAAAAAATAAAGTAAAGCATCAATAAAATTTACAATGTAAGCTTGTTAGATAAACCAGAGATTGCAAGTTAGATTTCTTAGATACTTACAAAAGTACTGAATAATATAATAAAATGAAAAGAAATTCACATATAATTTTAACTAGAGATAACATAGACAACCAAGCTGCTAACGAAGTAAGAAAGAAAACAACAAAGAATATAATTAACTATAGCTATTAAAACCAACACATCTTAGGGAATTAGTCTCACTTGTTGAAAGAAAAACACAGAAATATAAAATCCAGTTCTTCAAATTTTTCATCATCCCAAAGTAATGAATAGAAGTAAACCAAAATCTTTATTCACTCCATATGATCGATTCAGAGTCTGTCAAATATTTAAATGATGAGTGACACTAAGTAACCCAGTGCACCTAATAAAATACACAAACCCATACATACTTCCAAAAAGAATATGGAAGTGACAAAATACACAAAACAAGGTTGTCACTTAAATTCAGATCCTATCTAGAGTCGAAAAAAGGAGCAAAGCATATAAAAAGCAAAATGTAAAATACTATCTTTTATATAAATTTATAATACAGTTCAATGTTTAATATGTATTTGAATAAATTTTTAAAAACAGTCATACATTGTCATAAGAGGTATCTTCACTCTTGGTGGCAAAAGTACAAAATATTTAGGATTTTCAGAAATAATACAAAGAGAATAGAGTAAACGTGTGTAACACCTAGAAATATCAATTTGATAATTAAATAAATATTAGTGTTAACTGTATATGTTAGCAATTGTCTATATTAATTTCAAGCAGATATCAAGTTAGTTTGTCTGCAATGTTTATTTGTGATAGTTACTCTATGACATAGATATCAAGTTATTACAAGACTTAATAACTTCAAACGCCCTTAGGCATAGATTTCAAGTACATTATGCATGAACATTGAGAAAGAAACAAATTTCATAAGAATTAATTAACGATGATGGAAAGGTCGTGCATGTAAAGGTTTCAGTCATGTAATTACTATGATAGACAAGACCACTTGGGTAGAAGTATGAGTAACAGGAGGAATGGCTCCATATTGTGAAATCTTTATGGTGAACTTCTATCTAATATCGTTTAATGAAGAAGCAATCTTCAGAGTGAAGGATAACCACAATCAGTACCTGAGAGATGATTGTAAGGTGTCTTTGGCAGGTGTGGTGATAAAAGATCACATAGCCAACTTGAGAGCCACACGAATAGATACAAGTCATCATTGGTTGGTGAGAAACCACCTTAGTACCAAGGTTATAGCGTACTCTTGACAGTCATCTAGCTTACTTAAGTAAGTACATTGAGTTTTGGGAGTTCTGGAAGTCCTAGTAACAATGGGCCCAAGATATGATAACCTAAGAACACAAGCAAATTTATAAATAATGCGACAAGAGAAAAAGAGAGATTGTGATCAAATCTTTTAGAAATGATTGATATGATTTTTATGTAACTAAAAGGTCTTTTGTTCGTGACTTAGGAGTAAGAAACTCTTTCCACACAACAGTTTTTAGAGACAGATGGGGATACAACCTCACATACGCATATGGATTAGTGCATTTGAGGCCAGGTGGACACATGGCACTTTCATGGATGAAAATCATTTTGTTGACCACCTTCGATTCCACATTGTGTTGTTGTATGATCCTCATGCCAAACCTAGGACTTCTAAATGTTTTATCGAGTTAACTCAACTGACACAACAGACATACTACCATACTAGTGCACCAGTTGAGATCGTGTCTGATTCTTCTTCTTTCTCATCCTCTACTGAACCTAACTTCTGTTGGAAGAATTCAAAAATTGTACCTTTTACTCAACCTGCTTTAGAGACCATGTTACCCATCATCCCCTCTATCCTTAGTTGGGGAAAGCACCGGGAGACTGGCTCCACCAATAGTAAACTTGGTGGATGACAACTTAGTGGAGAGATAGGATTAATCCTAATGAGGACTCAGAGATGTTGATCGAGATCTCACATGATGACATCGAGATGAGAGAGGGCTCTTGAGGTGATCCAGGAGGGGAATCTCTCTTAAAAATAAAGAAAAAATAAATATAAGATTAATATCTTGTGTAAAATACACACATAGAATTGTTTATTTATAAGTAGAAATAGTAACATAATAACAAAAAATATGGGTTAAGCACATTACATTCAACACTCATACTCAAGTTGATGATACCGGAAACTAATTTCTGGAACTTCATTTAGACGTTCTGGATTTTAGTTTCCAATATGTATTAAATAAATTTTGGAATAAGATTGTGCATAGGTGACAACTTTTCTTGCTCATCGCTTAACTCATATCGGGTAACCATCATCCCACTACCACAATGAAACCAATTACATCTACCTCACATTCAAGCCACCCTTCCCAAAAAATATTAATCAGCACTTCCCCACTCTCAAAAAAGACTTCACACGCTCTGCACAGTAAAGGGAGCTCAGATACACTCCAAAAACCCACCATTCTGACAATTGTTGTAGAACTACAACTAGCACCAACCACAGTCCTTAATTCAAAATTTCAAACCCCACCACCACCCAAAGCTTCCACTCTAACCACACCATCTGCCAATACTAAAATATCTGCAGTACACTTTCGTCAGCCTCTCTGGAACATCTATGGAACACTAGAACGTTAGATCAAAATTCTGGAATAACTATAGATTCCCAAAATTATGTTCTGGAAATTAGTTTCACATTAAGAGTATTTTTCTCAGAAATAACGCAAAAGGTTGTTATAAAGAAAAAAAAAAAGGACGGTGTAAACAGAATCTCCTCCCGCCCCCAAAAAAGCTAATCCAGACAGTTCAATACAATCAGAATTCAGTACATAAAATATAGCCAATACTAAAGGTCAGTGAAAGTAAAACATCCATTTCATTTAGTATAGTTTTGGGGTCTAGGATGACAAGAACCCCATCCATAAAAACCAAAGAAAAACGTATAACAAGTCCACTGAGCAAAGCAACAGTACACCACACCCAACAAACAGCAATGTTAACAAAAATCACCGAGCACTAAAATTCTGCTTCCTACACAGACATCTCTTCAGAGCAAAAAAAAAGCCACTTTGATTAAACCAGCAACCCAATTTGACATTTAAGCAAAATGCAAGCTCAAAAAGTTACCACAATCACTTCACCCAACAAAAAAAAACACAACGGAAACAAGTAAAATTTGAAAAGAAAAAAAAAAGTCGGCTTTCATCCTCGCAGACAATGCAGTAAAACTTGTAAGTAAGCAACGGTCACAGAAGAAACCAAAGACACAGAAGGCTTCAAGAAAAAAAAAAGATATAACAGAAGGACAATTGGAGAGTGTAAACACACAGAAAGAAGCAAGAAGAGAAGGCTAAACCCTAACCAGGATCGCACTGTTGGAAAAATTCCTCAACATCTGCAAAGACAAACAAAGACACAGTCAAATACAGAAACAAAGTTCAGTGCTTAGAATTTGAAAAAAGAAAATAAAATCATAGAGAGAGAGAGACCAGTGGTGAGGGCTTTGATCATGCCAGCCCTGCGGCCCTTGAAGTCCCGGAAAACCTCTTCGACGGTGCGGGGATTGTAGTGTCCGGCACTGTCCATTGTGCTTGCGCTGAAGAAGAACAGTGAAGAGAAACAAAATTTGAGAAGAAGAAGAAAATAGAATGAAGAAGGTAAATAGGGATAATTTGAAGGATTAGGATTTGCTAAAGCATAAATAAAAGAGAGGGAAATGAAATCAAGCGCTTATATAGGGTGCGGATTCACGACATTTTAATCTTGCTAAAAATAATTATATAATAAAAATATTTTTAATTTTTATGGATTGTTTTTTTAAATAATAAAAACTATATCATTAGGAAATAAATATCAAGACCCGGTACAAAATGCAGCAAATTTTTAAAGTATATTTTTTATTTATTCGATATATGAGAGATTACAAAATAAAAATTGAGTTTGTGTAAACTGTTAAGGATTCGTTTGTTTTGACTTTAACGGACCTGTTCCTTTCAACAAGTTTTCAGGTCTTTTATTTTGATTTGAATATGTTAAATATTTTTAAAACTTATCACGTTTTGTTTTTATTTTTTATAAATTTTCATTATCTTAATAATTTTTTTTTATGTCAAAAGCATTCTAACCATGAAAAACTGTTTACGTAACATTTTAAAACAAAAGTAAAATAAAATGTTATTAGGAATGGAAAATGTTAGAGATTAAAAATAAAAACTACAGATTTTAAAACAGTGTCATTTAATTATATAAAAAGTTACAAATTACTTTATAAACTTTAGAATTTAATGCGAAGTTAATCCTTACAAAATATAATCTAGTGTCAAACTTATTTTAAAACATTCAAAATCTACTTTAAAAAAATGAAGCATATTAAAATTCAAGTGTAGTTTCTTTGTTAACTTCAAGCGAGTTTATTTCCTACTAGTTTCCACCTTAGAAAGTGCAAAGCTTTTGTTCAAGTTATTAGTCAATAAGAATTTTGTTAGACAAATGGTTTATTTGTGAAAAAACAAAGAGAAAAATGACTTACAAAAGACTAATACGTGTGACATAAATTTTACAAAGCATTTCCAAGGTAGATGTCTCACAATATAGAGTAAGATAACACTTTTTTAACAAAAAAATATTCAATCAATATAATTTTGAGTGAAATATGGAACTCGTCCCAAAAAATAATAACACTTGTTAATCCGTCTTTAAAAAAATAAAAATTTAAAAAATGTTGTTGATAATATATTTTTTAGATAAATTAATATTTATTTTAATAACTATATTAAGTATAGTGTTAAATATTTGAATAGAGTTGAAGAAATATTTTTGAAAAAAAAATTACAAACAAGTCAATTAGACATTAATAGGAAAAGGTTGTAATAAGTTCAAAATTATATTTTTTTAATATATAAATGTATACTAATTTATCTAAGTTGACTTATATCTAATTTTTTTTTCAACTACAAAGGATTTTATCAATAAAAAAATAATTACAAGTATTATTCTTAAATTTTTTAATTACAATGATTTTACAAAATCATTCTCAAGTATCTATTAATCTTAATTTTCTGTTGTCATTAAATATAAGTATATAATGCCAAATTTTGTTAAGTATATAAAGTCATTTGTGATTGTTCAAGTTGTTTGAAAATTATCAAAAAAAAAAAAAAAAAATTTCAAAAAAAAAAAAAAAAATAATTTATTTTTAAAAAAAAAATTAAAAATTAAATTTTTTAAAAAAAAAAAAAAAAAAAAAAAAAAACTCTCAAAGATATATAAATAACTAATTATACTCTAAAAGCTAATTTGACATGTGAAGTTTTTACAAAATAAAACACTTTCTTGAATGTACAGCAGATGTGATGTCTTGAATAAAATGATTATAGCTTGAGTGTTTTCACTTATTTTTGTGTTAAAATTTTTTTCATAATATGTTTTACTTTATATTGACCATTAATCTGTTGCACTCAAAATATTATGCAAAGAATATATGTTTATCTTAATTTTCTTTGTTATTTTAATTGTACTAAACTGAGCATATAATAATAAATGGTTGGTTATTTGTGTTAGAACTAACTTTGGGATGTCTTATAATCAACTTGTGACTCTTACATGATTTTTGCATTTAACCAACACGTCTTGATGATGTCCACATGTAAAACTTTGTTTATTCTTTTCATCTTGTGTATTGTCTTGATAAGGTTGTACTTTGTCTATTCTCCTAAGTAGTCTTATTGTTTTATGACTTCATGTAGACCATATCTATTCTCTTTATACATGTCATGTCTTTTAGACTTCACTTATTTTCTATATACATATTACTTGTGGTGCATGCTCTGTTTAGTTTTTTTAACCAGACATTATATAGAGTTTTATATCGCATCTTAGACTTTGATAAAATTTGTCTTATGCTTTAAGTAGACTTCATTCCATATCCTTAGTCTAAAAAAATTTACATTTATTTCACACTAGGTAAAATTTTAAACATACAAAAAAAAATACCGTTATTCATTATTATCAAAATCATTTTATGAAATTTTGTTTATATCTAAACAACACTAATACAAGATAAAGAATTTACACACAATTAATTATTACTTTCAAGAATCTTGTATAAATAGATACACCATGCAAAATACATGAGTTAACATGGTATCAACATGCAATCACACTATGTGATTTTTACTTTTATTTTTTTTATATAAATACTAAACCGTCTAATAGATTTTAAATATTTATAACAATATTTGTAAATTTTTCACTTAGATAAGTTATGACATATAAAAATAACTTGTAACATATCCTCTTATAAGATAATTATCTTTGCCTTCAATCAATAATAGAAGATATGAAATAGTTAGGAAAGATATAAATGATTAAAGAATAATCACAATTTTGTCTTAAAAGAAAAATAAAATAAAATAAAACATCCTAAGTGACATACTTATAGTAAACATTTTAAAATTATCTTAAAAGAGAATTAAATGTTGATTAATTTGAAGCAACTAGCATAAAATTTACATGCATTGAGTTATATTCTAAACAACCACTTCCAAAAAAAAAAAAGTACAGAAAAAATAATGAATCTAACACACTTATGTTTTCCAAACAACTCAAAACAAAAATTATAAAATTCAATCATACAGCTAATATTTTGTTTTAAAATTACACAGTAGAATGCGTTAAGTTAAAAGACATAGATGTAGCTCTAGTTATATAAAAAACTTTTATATTTTTTTCTTATTTTTTTTTTCTTATCCTTGATGTTTGCATGATTTCTATTCAAAGTGCTTTATGCAAACAAAATACTTTTTCGCGATTTTTTTTCTCTTAAAATTTCCATCATACAATTAATTTATTTTATGTTTCCTCTGTAATTATATAGAGATTGAATTAGTATCTTATTGTCATGGAAATATATTAAGCAATAAGACATTCAGTGATTTTCTTTAAACCTTTTTTGAAAAAAAAACTTTTTTATGTAATAATAAAAGGAATAAATGTTCACCAACTACTTCTTAAATATTTGAAACTAAATTAGCTATACAAGATTTATAAATTACACAAATATTGAAGTGAATGAGTAATTTGTAAATAAATAATCCTATCACCTGTATATAATATAACCAGTTTTCTTGCAGTCACTGAAGTATAAAAAATATCACATCAACATGATGCATCTGTGGAAAGAACCAATCTCCAATATTGTGGAGAACTAAAATCCAAAACTATTGAGAAAATTGTCTATATTTAATATTTGATGTTATCTAAAATAAGATTATTTTAAGAAAAATACAGTGTAAAAAATATAAATATTGATGTCATCTCATGCTACTAATCTATATGTGAAAATTTCTGTTTTCATTTTATCATTTTCTTTGGCCAATAACATAGTTAGAGACTATTTTTCATTGTGTTTTCTTTTGTCAATGTTTGGAATATGTTTTTGGTCATTTTGGAGTGTCTCTTTTTGTTTTCATCCATGTCTCCTTTTGTCTCAAACATGGGCTAGAACAAATCTAATTCAAAACTTAGATGTAGCAGATAAAAATATTACACTCATGTTGTTAACTTCCAGTTTCATTTATAAACTGATAACATCAATTTTCAACTATTAAGATATGTATTTATATTAATCTAATTTACTTACTTTTATTAAAATGTCTTTAGCCCCTTACACAAAGAGCAGATTCTAATGTAAAGTAAAAGACAAACCTAACAACCCACTAAAAGCGAGAATTAATATTTTAATTGAATAAAATATTTTAATGGCTCTTCCTCATTAACATGGTTAATAAGTTAATACTATTTTAGTAGCTTATAAACTATGTAGATAAATCTAAAAGTATTTAGTAAATGTTTCAAAAGTAATTTATTTAAAAAATTATAATTTACAAAGTGTAAGCTACTCTTGGTAGGTTATATCCTGTAATTAATTTATTTATTTTTCTATCACTTTTCTTCTATTTTAATGTATTGTCTTACTATCCTTCATTTTGTTTAACCTGTACTTACCAATTTTAATCTCACGTACACATATAATATTGTAATCTTTTTCAGTATTTGTCGAAATATTTTTTAATTTTTATATAATTTAAATTATTTTTTTTAACATGTATGTTCAAGTAACAAAAATGTTTTATTATATAATGTTATACGAAGATTACACAACAAAAATTAAAAAAAAGTAATATAAGAATAGTTTAAGTTAAGAAACAAAAATTTTAATTTCTAAAAAGTAAATTTGACTAATACTAATCAGATGAACTTATTTAAATAAAATATACAATTTTTAAAAAATGAATAAAAATATTAAACCCCTTATAAGATTTTACTAGTTAACTATAACATTAACATGGACTTTATTTCTTAATATTAACATGTTTATGTCTTGCTAAACACAATCTATGAGGAAATCTTACTAGAATAGGAATATCATCTTAATATTAATTGAGGATAGAACCCTAATGAAAATATGAGTAGCATGGAGGAAGAGAATGGTTTTGGGTATCACAAAAAGGTTTGGACTGAATTTGCATCACGACCAAGGTTGTAGTTTATGAAAGCCAAACAAAAACTAAATTTGATGTTATAAAACAAAAGGAAGGAGAGAGTGTGTCGGAATCCCAGGTCCGAACAAAAAAGCAGATTCCTCTTCTCTCTTCTCTCTCACTCCACGTACGAAACTCGTCAATTAAAGTTACAAAACCAAACACCAAAAAGCAACTCAAACAAACACCAACGCGGAATTTCTCTTCCCCTTCATACCATCTCTCACTAATCTATTTGCACAATCCAAACACACCCTAAACCTTTTCTTCTTTCGGTGTTGTTGCGTTCGGAGAATCTCTGACATAACGGTAGCGGAAGAACGTAACTCATCCAATTCCACACTCCAAAAGAAAAAAATGCTCACGTGCATAGCACGTCCCAAGAAACTCGACTCGGAGAGCGACGATCCGAGTTCGCGCGGCGCCAAATCGCTGACGTGTCAGCTCAAGGAGATGGCGCTCAAGGCCTCGGGCTCGTACAAGCAGTGCGGTCCCTGCGCGCCGTCGCAGAGTCGACTGAGTCGCGGCGGCGAGTCCGATTCGGAGTCGTCGCGGCGGCGGTGGGGGAAGGAGATGGAGGCGCGGCTGAAGGGGATATCGAGCGGCGAGGGGACGCCGAGCTCCAGCGGGAGGAGAACGGTGGTGGTGCTGGAGGAGGAGGGGGAGCCGAAGGAGTGGGTGGCGCAGGTGGAGCCCGGCGTTTTGATCACGTTCGTGTCGCTTCCGCGTGGCGGGAACCATCTCAAACGGATTCGGTTCAGGTACGCAACACTCATCTCTCTCACACTTTCGCTCTCACTCTGTGTCGTTTTGTTGATTTGGATGCCGTTTAGAGTTTGGACCGAGAGTGAAGTGTTCGTTATACCGGCGACTGTCCATTTCCCTAATCACTATCGCAGGCATAACAATGTTAATTAATGCTTTGATTTAATCCAATTAATATATATTTTGTTAAAAATTATTGAACGTTTATATTATATTTGAAACATAAGAAAGTGTTGATTTATTTTTTGTGTTAATTTCATGTTTGCATTTTTACGTTGATCTGTAACAAGAGAGTAGATTTATAGATTTGAAAGTACACTTACCAAGTTTAACAAATACCAAAATGAAAAAACAACACACATTTTTATCTTTAAAACACCTAAAGTTTTTACGTTTAGAATATTTCTAATGATGTAATCAGGCAGTGTTCCTTAATTCGCCTTGGAGTCCTACAATATTAAAATTTAACAATAATGGTAAGTTTCTTTTAATGACATAGTTCTTTGGAACTGTTAAGAATATTGTTTATGTTTTTTAATTTGAAGAGTTCTTTCTTTAACAGACCTAGTATTAGAATGCACTTAGAAATTGAGGGGGTGTTTGGTTTATTCAGACACATTGAATGGACTATAGGTCATCTATTCGCTCAAACAAATTGGCAAGTTGCGTTAGATCAGAGCAGTTATGTAATAATTTCAACCCAACGATCATCTCACACCAATTATATTACCGTTCTGATCAGAGTGATTTAACTGGTCAGTCCGATTATGATACCAGTGATTCATAACCTTTTTTTTTTTTTTTACATTGCTTTGTTTTTATATACTCCAGCTGTTATGTATGGGTTTTTGGGATTAGTGCCTTCGGTTTCTTTGTGTTGTTTTGTTTATAGCAAAAATGAAAATTAATAGGGATGTGTATACATGGTGGTTGGTTTTATTTTATTTTACCTTTTAAATAATTGTTTAATGAAATTGAAAAAAGTATCTAAACTCACTTCAATTTTGAAGTGAAATCAAAGTTAAAAAAGTGTACCTAATCTTAAGTTAAATTAAGGGTTCTTTTATTCACTTTAGAAGTAAGCTTGTTTTTAAGAGGTTAGTTTATTTTATTTTGAACACCCGTTTCAGGTTGGTCAAATATAATGTAGTGTCAGTTTTATGATTTTTTTTTTAAGAAATTGCATGTGATTTTTTACTAATAATATGCAACTGATTATCAGTTTTTATTTGAAGGTGGATGTAATAATGATCTAAATAAATTTTATTTTTTCAACAAAATAGACTGAATTTAGTTTCTTAAATTTATGCATGCTGCAATAACATTGAACAAATAGATAGCAAGTATTTTAAATAAAAAAATAGTTTGCACAGAAAATAGAATATTATAAGATAATCCTCCTCAATAAATTTTAGTAATTTTAAGTATTTTCTTTTAAAATGTACTATATATATTTTACCTAAACTTAAAATTATGTCTGTTGGGCAGTCAAAGTTGTTAATGCTGACAGAAGCAAATTTATGTTCTGATCTCTAGAAAATTTGGGTAAAGAAGAGAGTTTTGTTTTCTTAGGTCTTCACATCCTCATTATAATATGGTTCGTCTTGATGATGAAGCGGGTGTGATCTATCCGCGTGGCCTCAAACTTGTCCTGTTTCTGTCTTTTACTGTCAAACGTTCACACTTTTCAACCAAAAAAAGAAAAGTTTGCTAGTATTTCTTTCAAAAAAAAATTTCTACCGATTAGGGTCAGTTGGTCGTGATACAGTGGTTCAAAATTAAAAAATTATTTATGATACTGAATTTATTAATATATAAAACATTTGTATATCGGGCAATGATCGATATTTACAAATTGAGTGTTAGACTATATGAAGTATAAAGTCGTCTGATGCATGATTTTGCATGAGGTTCTTGATGATCCTCCAAAAACATTTAAGAGTATTTATTTCCCGAAAGCAATCCAAATTTTATATCTAGGGACCGACAATCAAACCCTTTGTCTATTTTGTTTTTGTTAGACGTGAAACTTGGATTGGAACATGTAACCAGTTTGACCCCTTTATTTCTGATCATTATTATTGATTATGCTCACTCATCTCTTCCATATGTGATTAGTGCGTAGTAGCATCTAAATCTCCGGTTTTTTCAACGGCATAAGTGATTAAATTGAATGAATCGTTCTCTGTATATTTGGTGGGTCCATCTTCCCCTGTTATTTCACGCCTTTGCCAAAAGCAATCCTTAAAGTGGGTCCAAAAGTAAAACTTATTGTGGCTTGAGAGTGGATGTGGGTCAGTGTTAATTGTCTTGGGAACCTTTAAAACTGGGTCTTGTCGTTTGGTCGGAGGGACCTCTTACCCATAATTTTTAGGAAATTGACAAGGATAAAAAGGTAAAAATATTTTTAAATTTTAGTGTCTATTTTTAAGATATGAATATAAAAGGAATAAAACTGAAAGATAGAATATAAAATGTCGTATATGATGCCAAATTTTTTATATTCAAATAATAAATATATTTTTTCATAAACAATATATATATTCTTCATGCTTGATTGTCTTATCTCTCCTATAACAGTTTTTGTCCTATGATCTACAATTTGCTGGGTAATGCTCCCATATCTTCTTTCACACCATAACTATATACAAGACAAAATGTGAACATCTGCTAGGTGGGGACCTAGTAAAGTTGTAGATACTAGATAGATAGCATAGCTTATAGTGTTGTCCTATTTTTGCCAAACTTCCTATTTTTGTCTTTTTTCTCATCGTGAAATAAAAGCATCAAATAGTATCGGTGTAATCTTACGTCCAACTTGGTGACTAGAGGTGCAATCTCAACCAATAGGTCATAGGGGTGCTGGTGGGTGGGTCAATGTATGAATAACGTTCTCTTTCTTTTTTTAACCCACGAATTTTAGCTAACAAATTTAAGAACATACTTAGGTCTTTAGTTAATATTTAAACCTACTAAAACATTTAAATCATTTCTTTGTTTGGTGCGATTAGTGATGTAGTTGAGACTAAAGTTTGGACCCACCTGCTTTCGATTGCTTAGACAACTTGTAAGGTCAATCTTGGCCTTAGAACAACTTTATTTTTCCTCACGGAATGATCGGGTTTGCTTTTAATTATTCATCAGAGAATTCTTTGTCAAAAAGCATCTACTCGAGTAACCTAAAATAATTGAGAACAGTGTAATACACCACTGTCAATTAAAAATCTGGTCAACAAAATAACAAAAGCATAATATATAGCAGCAAATTGCGACTATTTGGATGTTTCGAGCATAGTCTCAAGGGGCACTCCATGCATTGATGCACATGGAACAAAGCATAATCATATTATGAGTAACATAGACAAAAAAAAAAAAAAACAAAAAAAAAGAAAAAGGAGGTGCCAAATAAAGAAAAAGCAAAAGAAAATAAGAATGGTTCAACTCTCAATATTTTTTCATTATTTTTTTAGTTTAATAAGATTGCATTGTTAATTTTCAAAATTCTGATGCTAAGTGTCGTAATGCTCCATTCTCAGTTATAGTTCATACGATACGATGCCTTAACAACTGGGTGGTGAACTGAATTATGGTTTATTTTGTTTAGTCGCGATATATTTAACAAATGGCAAGCTCAAAGATGGTGGGCAGAGAACTACGACAAGGTCATGGAACTTTATAATGTTCAAAGGCTTAACCGCCAAGCTTTCCCTCTTCCAACTCCACCAAGGTCTGAAGACGAGGTAACGTTTGAATTTATTGAGCTCCTACACATATTGTGCACCGTATTGTAATTGTCAGCATCATGTTACTTGACCATCCAATTGATTATTTTTGGCAGTTTTCTTTTATAATTTATACCCAAACAAAGCATTAAGAGTTTCAGTACAATTTCAATTTCTGACGATTTGCATGTGCAATAACTTGAATCACTTGGGTTACAACTCAGAATCATTACTGCTCATATCCGTAGACCGCACTGTAGGTATACATTTATTCATCATGCGCTGTGACTTGTTTGGTAATTTGGAATGTACAGACGTGCGGTGGCACTGGTGCAAATAGCAATGCTCGCTTTTGTCGAGGCCTATTAATAGTTTCTCCACTTGAAAAGATTATATTTAAAGATGAAAATATTCCTTTAAATATCCAAAATAATTTTAAGTCATAAAACTAAGTATATCTATTATTCCTATTCATTTTTTCCACAAGGAGAGATATAAGAATAAAAGAAAGAAAAATGTAAAATAAGTTGTAAATATAAAATGTCCGGTACGTCTAATTTTGAAATGAGAATATAAAGTTGTTGAGAAAAAAACAGTAGTGAGAGTATACATCAAGTAAGTAGTGAGAGAAGAGACAAAAAGTATACTGTGGATCAAATGAGAGAGAAAAAAAAAACACTGTAGATGAGTGAAATTATGTAATAAAGAAAATGAGTAGAAAAACTGAGGGATGCAAGAGGGCGTTGTAATTGTGGGAGTGTCTAAAAGTAGTTTTCTATCTTGTATCATATGTCATGCTTGTTTATTTTGGTGAATTGTTGTACTGTATGACGTACTGTATGTCATGCTTTTGTCATCCTTGTCCCCATTTTTTCACAGTTTACCAAGGCGAAAGTTTTTACCACATTTTTAGTGTTCTTGATTTGTTTTGGTGTGTGGGTTGAACGCAGAGTTCGAAGCGTGAATCAATAGAAGAGATCCCTGTGACACCTCCACTGAGCAGGGAAAGGCCACCTTGTAATTTATTCCGTGCAGGAGGAGGAGGAGGAGGAGGGGTGGCAATTGGGTACTCATCCTCTGATTCGTTTGATCATCAGTCAATGCAATCCCGGCATTACTCTGATCCAAGTGGTGTGAACTCAACCCCGAAGGTGTCCACCATTAGTGCTGCTGCCAAGACAGATATCTCATCAATGGATGCTGATGCTTCTATTAGAAGTAGCTCATCTATAGAAGCTGATCGCTCTGGCGATCTATCAATCAGTAATGCCAGTGACCTGGACGCTGAATGGGTTGAGCAGGATGAACCTGGTGTTTACATTACCATCAGAGCTCTCCCAGGTGGCAAAAGGGAGCTCAGACGAGTAAGGTTCAGGTATGCTAGCTTCACACAAGTTTTATATATGTCTTTGGATCTACAACTTTCATTTTTGATGATTCAGGTTTGCTTAAAGCTTTTTTAGTAAAATTTATATTTGATCTAAAGCTCTATGAGCAGTTGGTAATTAATTTCTGGTGTAGAAGTGTATGAAATTAATTTGTTTTGTTGTTTGTTGCAGTCGAGAAAAGTTTGGGGAGATGTATGCTAGACTGTGGTGGGAAGAGAACCGTGCCAGAATACATAAACAGTACTTGTGAGTTTCATTAAAGGGGTGGTTGCGGAGGTGCTGTTTCTTTTTAATTTGCTTAATCAATCTATGCTTTTGCTATATATAGTCTCTTTATGGGCGCGATCACATGTGCTACTTGGCACCTCTATCTTGGGCTATATATACAACCCTAGACCCTACCACACTCCCCTCTAATTTTCATGCCTTCTATTCCACTTGTTTTCTTTAATCCAGAGAGACTAAATATGGCTTCTGTTAGTCAGGTAGCATTGTTTTGTAGAAGCTCATAAGTAATGGGTGTAAATTATATAGCTGTTAAATTGGGCACCAAGAATGAATCTACTCTTTCTTTTCGTTTTTTAAGCATTCAACTTCCAACTTCTAGGTTTAGATCATAAAGGAACTTGCATGCGTCAACATGGAGAGAAAAGCTAGTTATACAATCTGAATAGCAAATTATATATAGCAGTATTATAACGGGGCCGTTTAGAAAATAGCACATGAATAGCTTTCATGGAAAGATGCTAATCACATCGCTTTAAACTGTTATTTCTAGTTTGCCTTTAAAGATACAGCTTAAGGAAGAAAGCTCTTAGAGATAAAGGTCGGATATTAGCAGTGTCAGAAGAGTTGAACACTGCATAAGAAACGAACTTTGCGCACTGAATCAAGACATTAACACAAGTACAATTGGAACTATCTGGGTTTACCCATATAAGTTAGTCCAAAATATGATTGTAAGTTGAATTAGTAACTCACTTACAATGACCAAGAAGGTAAAATTGAATTAGTGATATGGTTATAACTTGAAGTCTTAATTTTTTATTTTTATTTTTTAGTTTCTCACATTATTTTTAAAGTTTTATAAAATTTCATTTAATGACATTATTTAAACTTTAATCTAAAAACATTTATTATTTTAGAATATTTATATGAAACAAAATATCTTTTTTTTAAATATTTTTTTATGGCCGTAACCAATAATTTTATTTAAGATATTATATCTTAAATTTATTATTATATTAACATATTTGAGCTTATAAAACTCAAGTTTTAAATTTATGACCTAATACAAAGAGATTTTATAAGTACAAAATATAGAGTTACCAGAATAGGTGAACCACATATGCTACTAAAAATATTCTTAAATTAAAATTAGGCAATTCTAATCCCACTCATTAAAAATAATAATTAAAATACATGCATATGTTACAATTTATGAACGAAATCACTTAATCTAGAAAGATAAAATTAGTTTAATTAATGTGACTTTAACTTTAAGAAGAAATATATTTTTTAAGGCATACCAAAATAGTACGTTAGTTCGATATAAGGTTAGATTAAGCTAAAACTTCATAATTTATTTAAAATTTGGATTGAGAGATAACAACATCTTTTAAACCTTTATATGTTTTAGAGATTTGATCGTCCGGTTTTTACATTCCTACTTTTAATTATTTTTCTAAATACCTTATATAATATGTAGTGGACATTTGTTATCTTTATATAAATAAGTATCAAACAATAAATATACTATTTAATGAAAATTTACTACATTAATATAACTTTTACAATAATATTTTTTATTTGCTGCAAAAAGTAAATATTATTTGAAAAAAATAGTTAATACTTCGATTATAAGATATATGAATTAGATATTTTTTTAAAAGATTAAAACTACAGTCGTTTTAAGATGACAAAATATAAAAGAGAAAAATTGTTAAACTTCTTATCTTAGTAATGATATACTTTTTACTATTATCTTTTCCAAAATTGTGAAGATACTATATAGTATGCAACAAAGCTGCAAGAGTTTTGCTTCATTTTAAAAAATTAGATTTTAAGATATATATATATATATATATATATATATATATATATATATATATATCACAAATTTATAAATAATTGTATATGATATAATTTAGGAGTTAAGTGACGTTTATTCATTGATATTTATCTTAAAAGATAGGCATGTTTATTTTAGGATCTTATTTCTTCAATATTTGGAGAAGTCCTTTCTATTTTTTTTTTATCTTTAAATTTTTGTTTCTATCATATTTTTATTTTGTCACGCTTACTTTCCATTCCATATATATATATATATATATATATATATATATATATATATATATAT
>Ga0099824_1001979_pt1 | contig 29738 bp, 13 predicted proteins | sample SiratrowhiteBW_FD_76837 | JGI IMG/M metagenome (GOLD analysis project Ga0099824, IMG submission 76837) | Root nodule microbial communities of legume samples collected from California, USA - Siratro white BW | ecosystem: Host-associated > Plants > Roots > Nodule | place: USA: California... | reverse complement strand
TATGCTTAATATTCCAGGTATTTTCTCTGACCTTCTATGAAGCTAAAAACCTGACACTGGACCTGTCTGTTGGGCCATTGGTTTGTATGTTTGACAGGGTTTTCAATTTTGGAGGGGTAGGAGCGTGCTTGTGTGTTCACAGCATACGTCCTTTCTAATCCAAGATGTTATTGTGACTTTTTCCTTCATTGGTAAAATTGCTGCAAAAGATGTGGCGTGCTTTTTGGTCATGCCCTCATCTAGTCCTACATACATGGACTGTCAATTTCCTGAAGGGGGAAGGGTTTACCATACCCGCGCCAATTTGATGCAACCTTTTAAAGGGAAGAAGACAAGTTGAGATAGGAGAAAATATAAAACTAGAGAAGGAGATACCATAGCTAGGTATAATAAGAAAAGGAATATATTAGAGTAGATTAAAATTATGGGCAAAGTAAATTAAAATATAAAAGCTCTTTCCCTTAGTTAATCATAACACTTTTAGAACATCACGCCACCGTTGCTCACTAAAATACGCCGTTCATTGTGCAATCATTTTTATGTTAAATATTTGACATCAATGCTACATTTGGTAATGGCTCAATTAGTTTGCAGTTCAATGTCTTAATTTGACTTTGAAGTTTGGCGAGTTGGAACAATTAGTGAAGTACCTGATTCAAAAGGTTGTGTTTGGTTTTTTGTTTTCTCCACTCTATCTTGATTGCAGGGTTTGCAACCTCTAAAACCTAATGAACAACGTGATGGCCTTGTGAGGAATATATCAACCATGCCTGCCCCTAAGAAGTTGGTCCAGCCATCATCCAACGGAATGCCAGTACCTTTACCGAGAACGATGCCCCCACCACCACCACCACCTAAATTTTCTGATCCATCTGAAGTTAAAGTACAAGACAAGAACAAGAATTTGCTTAAGACAAAATCTGATGGAGTTCCTGGTTAGAATCAACCGTGCTTTTACTATATTTGGGTCATTACTTCTTTGAAGCTTCATTTTCTCTCTTTGAAACAAAGTTTTTGTTCTGTCCCTGAAATTTTACTTTACAATGTCATCTTTTTGTTAGCCATCTTTAGACTGTTTTTATGTAACATTTACGTATTTCAGATACTTTGGTCAAGCTAATGGAATACGGAGAGGAGGATGACGATGATCTAGATGATTCTAGAGAGGAATCACATCCTAATGGCGGCCGAGTAATTGGGGTTCAAAAGCCTTTCTGGGCATTATGAGCTACAAAGTGCATGTTAGACATAAGATGTGTAAATATTAATTGTCTGGATTGGGACTAGTTCTTGCTGGTCTTGTTCCAGGTGGAAAAGAAGGCCTTGGCTTGATTTTTGGAGCGGAATAGTTGGCTGTTGAGTAGAATTTAAAAGGTTGTAATCTCTCATTCTCATGCTTCGTGAGAGCAAAGTGTATGTTGTAATTTTTTGTCCCTGTTCGAGTATGCATGTACACTGGTAGTCTCTTTAATTGTTTGGTCTGGCACTTAAGTAATGATGCAGTGGTAAGGAACAGCTTCTTACTCACCCCAAATTTTCTAGTTAGAACCCATTGATTATTCATCCTTGACTGATAATGAAACTGTGCTTACCAGGCTTGATTGAACATGCAATTGAAAAGGCCTTTTTTTCCATGGGTTGCCATTTTCGTACAGATCAGGGCCTTTTTCTTTATGATGTGTTATAGTTATACTGTAATTATTGAAATGCCACGTTTTATTTATTTATTTTGGGTCAGTGATTTTAAAACCAAACTTGTATTAGCTGTAGATATAAATTGAATAAAATCCTGTGTATATCCAAGTAATCAAAACTTGTTCATTTTCAAACCAATTCAAACTCTTGAAGTCAGTTTTAATGGATTGAATTCACGTCTAAGTCCATTTTCTTTAGGTCGTTGGTAATGCTGGTTGACTTGCATAATGTTTACAGGTTAATGGATTTGGTATATCTTGCATAATATTTTGCATGAAAGTGAGTTTGTGAGTCTGTGGACTGGTTCCATAAATTAAAAAGAAATTTAAAAAATTAGAATTTTTTTATTTCAAATTTAAATATCTTATAAAATCAAAAGGTTACTAAGAATTGTAAAAGAGAAAAATAAAAAAAAAATCTAGAAAGTTTTTCTGTTAGTTTTTAATTCTAAATTTAAGTATCTTATTAAAAACAAAATTTGATTTATTATTTACTACAAATAAAAATATTATGAAAAAATATATAATAAATGAGAAAATAAATGTAGAGATGTACTTATAAAATAATGAATCTAAATATTTAATTATATTCAATACATAAACTGTATTATACAATACGAGATTAAAAGTAAATTAATGCGATTTATAGGATAAGGTAGGTTGCAAGTTGTGGGATGAGCTTATGAATGAAAAGCGTAAATCTCTAGTTCTTCCACAGTTTTTTACAGTAGGTTGCGAGTTGATTCATATTTCATTCCTAATTTTCAGGATTATAAGCAAATTTAATTTATCTAAAAAAATCTAAAATCAATGTTAATCTTAAGATATTCTCTGCTAAAGTATGTTGAGATATACTTTTTGTAAGGTGTTATCTTTGTCTAGACATTGTTAACTTGGACCTAGCCATGTCATTGTCAATGACACCATTTGAGACATTACCTCAATTTTAGTTGGGATATTTTTCACAAGTTCCAATCTAAACCTCTTTAAATTTGGCTTTGCTTAAATCTTAGTTGGAAATTCTTTAGCTCAATCTTAGGACATTTTTTTGTCTTAGGTCGTTTCACTCGAGACATCTTTAAGTCAAATTTAATCTTTCGATGCATTTCAGTTAGGACATCTTCACTTTAATCTTAACTCGAATATCTTAAACTAGTTAAAATATTAATACTGTGACTTCGACTAAAATATTAACACTCTGATCTTGACTAAATACCTTCGGTTTAACTTTATCCATGACATCTTTGACTCCATTTTTTCAAACTGCTTATGGTTTGATACAAATTTTAAGATTGGTTTATAATTTAAAACCAAAAATGGATTTGATAAAAAAATCTTGCTTTAAAACCAAATTCAAATACTTCCAAAAAAATCTAAACTACTTTTGCCTAATTAAATGAATATGAATATGAAATATAATTCATCTAATTGAACTTTCAAAAATCAGGAGCACACAATTCCCAGTTCCTGGTTTGTCATTCTACACGTGCCAGTGGTACGAATCTGTCGGTTGTATTAATTTGACATATATGGACACGAAACTAGAAGTTGGAGTACAAAAATTGGTAGCGATAAGCAATTGAATTAAATTTCCACTAATGCCAACAGATGCACCTAAGAAGCCATTTCCCATTGAACAATAAATTTAAAAATGGATTTGGATGAACAATTTGAAAAGGTAAAGAAACGACGTAAATAGATGTCCTTCAAATGTAGGATTACTTTGCATCCCTGTGTTTTCCTGGAATAGACTGTTGTTGTCTTAACTTCAGCTTTCCATTCTAAGGCATATGATTTCATATTATGAACTATATAATTTTGTATATTCGTTCATCATTCCAGATACTGAATGTAGATGAAAAAAAAAATTATTCTAAATGAAGTCCAACTCCTACAAATATCTTATTTTATCAGTCCTTGAGCTGACAAACTATCATGTTCAAACCAAACAATGAACTGCTGAAAATCAAGAAGTGAAACAAGAAATTGGAGGACATTTGTTTATCAACAAGCACAGGCTACTTGCTCTAGGCAAGGTGAAAATTCTCACCCGGAATCAGTTTCATCGCTGTTGCTCCCTCACATTCTCTTCAATTGGCTCATTGAATTCATCATTGTCTGCTGCGCCTGTTCCTTCATTTTGGTTGCTTCCGAATTCACCACCAGCTGAGCCAAGATCTCCACTAGAATTTCCACCGAATTGGTAGTTACTAGCATCAGCACCACCAGTGTAACTAGTTTCAGCAGTGCCACCGCCATAGCTGCCTGTAACACCATAACCACCACTTCCATAGCTTCCACCCCTGTTGTCATTACTTCCATAACTATCATTACCATAGCCACCTCTACCGCTGCCATATCCACCTCCACCATAGCCACCGCCACCACCATAGCCGCCACCGCCACCACCATAGCCACCACCACCACCGTAGCCGCCACTGCCACCACCTCCAAACCCTGGCCGTGACCTTTCTGTAGCATAGTTCACCCGAACTCTCCGACCATGAAGATCCTGTAACACAACTATTAGAGATACCAAAGAAACATTGCCAATCTTATAATGTTGGCACACATCAGCATGGTTAATCTACTGAAACTACCAGTAAATTTGCTTGGTTTCTCAAATATTCTTACTTTTGAACTGCCTCCAGGAATACATAAAACATGTAATAGAAATTATTTAAAGCATTCTTGGTAACAATACTATCATGTAGGTAACATCAGGCCACTTTCATGATCTAGAGATAGAGAAGCTACGCGAATCTGAACTCTCAAGCCGTCACTTGTAAATGCAACAAAACTTATATCTTTGAGTTCAGTTTGTCTGCCTTAACTTGCCACAGACAATCAATTGCTTTATGCAGGTATGCATACTAGGTTTTTCACTACTTCATAAATAATATCAAGACAACTTTATAATTACTTCATATATACAACATAATTATATAACAACATGCTTCCAATGTGAAATGTCATGAATGTGATTTTTAGCACGGACAAACAAATAATACCTGACCATCCAAGGCCTGAATGGCAGCAGATGCATCCTCACTTGCTGCAAAGGTTACGAAGGCAAAACCTCTGGACCTGCCAGTTTCACGATCCATAATAACCTTGGCTGGAAGAATATCCAAAAAAAAACAGTTTCAGGGCTAATATCAATAAGCATCATATCATGAAACATGTTTGTTTGGCAAGACTTTTTTAACGCCTGTTACATAAACATTTGATTGTTACTCGCCAGTTTGTCACACAACACAATGCAGATGGTGGCTTTCAAACCACTCTATCATCACTAGCAACTACAATTGTGAAATTCATTCTAAGAAAAGAGAGTAACAGACTAAAGTATGTCCACTATGTATACTCATGTCTGTCACGGATTCTTCGGAACACTGAAAAAAGTGTTTACAATTGACTTTTTCTATTATAAGTATGATATTTATTCCCTCTGCCTGAAATAATGACAAACTAGTAGACTGTGAATGTCAGAAAAATACCATCAAGTACTTCTCCATAGCGAGCAAAAGCCTCCCGCAGGCTCATATCATCAGTGCTGTACGAAATACCTGCAATGAAAATTGAAACACTGTAGCTATGTTCCGTTCAGAAAATATACATCATGCTTAGCTAAAGTACCTCCGACAAAAAGCTTTGCAGATGACATGGATCTAATTGCTTGGAAAAGTGAGGGGGTAGATGCAGAAAAATCTTGATTCATGTGCTTGACAGCAGAACTCTTGAGTAGATTTCCAATTTTATTTAAGAACGCCATGGCTCAAACCTACAAAAGTATCACAAGCAAATATACTTATACAGTATGTTAATTGATCAATATAACTTATGCTCATCGGCACACAAAAGTTCCAAACCCCAGGTCACATTCTTTCATATAAGAAATAATCATCAATGCAGTTGCAATGTATTTTCTCATCAGCCACAGCTCAAAAATTAAAAGTTACCACCAAAGGTTGTGGACATGTGGTTGAACTCCACACTCCACAGCATCAAGTCTGTGGCGTGCCTTGTTCAATCCACTCCGTAGACAGACTTGAGATCGGATCCGGAAAACGGCGTATCCCACTTAACAATGATCTCATAGTAGTTATGGATTCGTGAATGAATGCCTTCAGTATCATTTTTAGAAGCAATTCATTCTCAGTTAAAATTACAAACATATAATAGCCTTTCGCACCCAAAAATTTGTCATACTAGAAAGAAACTGCATCAGCAAGAACTCTGATGTATGCTGAATACATGTACATATACGCAATAGGAATGTCACAAACTTCTGAGTAAAAAAGCCCACGAGCCAAATTACAAATAAAAAAAAGTGAGAATACCCACTTGTGTTCTAAACAAAAGGAAGACATGCGGATCGTAAAAAAATTAAATCTTGCTGAGTGTAAGACATAACCAAGGAGAAAAATAAGAAACTGCTACGAATCCAACAACAAGGGGATGCGGGGGGAAACGAAACCAACAAGTAATCGAAGAACAAAGTAATATATTGATAGACATAGGAGAAATGGGTCGAAAAAAAGTTGTGAACTTTAGATCTTACCAGTGTGGTGGTTCTGTTCTCTCCTTCTGAGGTGTGTGAAGCTGTCTAAACCTAAAACCCTTGAATCTGCAGACCTAAATAGGGTTTTGGCTCTGCAACTTGACACGTGGCGACTCTAGCATAAGTAACAATAAACCACTGTTCTAAAACCCTTTCCCCCAACTTACCCTTCCAGAAACTGGATTAATAATTACAAATCATATGACTTTTTAAATATCTGCTACAGAGTTTAACAATCTTATCACATAAAATAATTACATTTAGATGTAATGTAAGAAAAACACTATTAATATATTTAAATTAAAATTTCAATACGCAAATAACAGTTTATTTTTGAAGTATATAAAGTAAAAACAAATTTTCGTGTTAAAAAATAGAATATACATATAATCTAATATTATTTTATATTTCTATATAATTATTGATATAAATTTTTTAAGTTCTGTTATAACTAAACAATATTCATGTAAAAAAAATAATTAAGACTAGCGGTGAACAAATTATAACAAAAGATCACAATTCCTTATTATGAAAAAAAAAATTATGATATAAGAATCATTAATTATTAAATACAAGTATACAAATGTGATTCTAATTTCAAATATGATCATTATGAAATTAACTAAAGTTTTGTTTTCTTTTAAACAAAATATTAATATTTAAAAAGAAAAAGTACCCAGATAATCTCATTTCACAGTATGAGGTTGTTAATTACAATCAAAAGGTTTCTTACCTCTAATGTTAAAGAGGCTTTTTCTTAAGAGACAAAACAAATTTCATTTAAGGAACAATTCTAAAGATAGGGACTTTCACTTGGGATGAATCTTATTCCCAACTGTAAGCATATTATCTAAAAATCTTATATAGAAAAATAACATAACATATCAATTATAATTGTAAGCAACTATGTCATGCAAAGCTCTAATTAATTAATTATTATTATCTTCATTTGATTATATTCACCACATGAGAGACACCTAGAAACTTCATATTTAAAAATAATCTCATTTCGATGTAGTTAGATAAAACACATTGCTACCAGCCAAAGAATTATCCATACTTGTGATTGTTTCTTCTCCGGAACCAACTCATGGTGTTGCTTTAAGTGACTCAATATTTTGAGCAACACTTGCTGAAACTCGACACACTTATAATAATAGGTTTCACATACCCTTTAAGCAAAATATCGCAATGTAGTAACAAGTGTTTTGTTGTTATTTTTTTACCTCTCGGCCACATAAGACAAAACAAATTCATATTTCCACCTCCTATGTTCCTCCTCTGAAGAGATACCCTCATCTGAACACTAGCCATGTGATTCATGTAAAAATATTTTGATGATATGTTGCATTTCCACATAAAAATTAAGAAATTAAGGTCTTGATCCTATTGGAAATATTCAAACCAGCTCAATTAATGTTCAATTAAGATTAATCATTTCAAATATATATGTATCTCAACCTTAACTTGTATAATTTGGTAAATTTCAACTTTGTTATATCAGTTCTATGATTAATTTAGAAAATATTTACTTTTTCATTCTAATTCTTTACTTATTGTTATTAAAGTTATTAAATCATGTTCTTACCTGATTTTAGATGGAGTGTGTTCGTACTAGTAGAATCGGTGACCGAGTTACTGATGTTGAACCCAATTAGAATTCAACTATAAATAATCCTTAGACTTTTAGTCAGGAAGAATATAAGAACCTTTTAAGAGATAAAAAAGTAAAATTATTGTCAAAAAAAAGATGGTACTAGAAAATTCTAACTATGTTTATAGACCTTATCATTAAAAGAGAACATTTTCTCATAATCATCTTAAGATTTGGAAGAATCACGAATTACCATAATAAAATATCAATGATATCCATTAGTATAAGTTATAATAAGACATTAATTAGCAATTGTTGATTGGGTGAGCCACTAATATATTGGAATGCATCTGGCCTTTTTTTTCAAGAAGGTACACATCTTATATACTTTTTTTTTATACACATTAATTTTTTTATTTCTAAATTTAAATTACCAATCTCGGATCAATTAATATTTGGATTCCGATGAAGTTGACTTCACTTCTGAAAGACACCTATTCGATAAAAACCATAGGTATGATTCACGGTGAAACCATTCCATGTGAGAGGGACCAACTTTAACCCCTATGTTACTTAATGCTTTTAATTTACTACAACAATAGGCGAATTGATATATAAAATATTTGTATAAATAGTAGAAAAAACTCTAGCGACCGTGAAAATCCGGTCCTAAAAGTTCAAATCCAATTAAGTTATGTTGGTTTGAGTTTGAGATTCGATGAAGAGACAATAAAAACAATACAGTTCAATTATATTTTATTAGATTGAAATTTTAAATTAGATCAAATTCAAGCAAATGCGAACACTAAATGTTAATTCACCTTTGCTTGTCTATTAAGTTTATTTTAAGCTTGACTTGTCCCAATTTCAATCCCCAATAAATCTATTCAACATAGAAGCTCCTAAAAATCAGTGATGTATCATTTTGACCTGTTACAAGTGAAATTCATTACACGAGAATAGAGACTGCTAAATTGTAGATGTTGAAGTTTCTTTTGACTCATTCCATGCCAACAACATTTCCCTAGAGTTAGGACAACTTCTGACCTAATCAGTGACACTAATGAAAATGTCCACTATCTGTGAAGAATACTATTCATTGTTGCTACTTAGTGATATAGAATTAACTCATTGAATTTGAAGATTGGTTTGGACTGCTTGATGAAGTGATCCAACGAAGGATACCACGGACATTATTTTTTTAAGCATTAGAAATTGTTGAAAATTCAATGCAAAACAACCATATTAATTGCTCCATGTGTTTCATTTCTTAGTCATTTCACCTTAGGTCTTTGCCTATAAAGTTTTATTTTGTTTGGTTGAATTGATCACATCCTTATTATGGTCCCAATTACACTTATTATTTTCGTACCTTTTCTTTTTAATTTTTCTGTTGAGCTGATGAATTGTGTAAATCTTTGGTTTCTGGTGATTTAGTAGTAGTAACCCTTACAATACTCAGATTCTTTCATTTGCATCTGCTATTATTTTTGGAACAACTTTTATTCATTTGTTTAAATATACAAAGTAATTTAATTACTATTTTTAACTAATTGAAGTTTTTGAATTCAAATAATTTTTTCTTTCTCCTCAACATGATCTATTAAATGAATAAGCTGATTGAGTTATCTTAACATTAGTTTACTTACACCTTTTTTTTTTGCACAATAATTGTACACCTAAAAAAATATATAACTGTAAAGAATAGGAATTTTCCACTTAGAAATTACAAGAACAGTTATTTTTTTCTTAATCGGTGGCCATAAATTTGCCGACTGAGAATGTCAAGATTCAGCCACATATAAGGATCATGGATGGAAATGTAGGAACTATTAAGAATTTCTTGAAGCTTTAAAAAATAATTTGAATCGTAGCTCAGATCACAAAACATTCAATGTCTACGTAATGCATATTTTTCAAAAAAGGGATTCCAGAGCATAGTTTTTGGTCAAAGGGCGAGGATATTTCGTTACTCAAAAGAACAACTACATTTCTAATCTTCAAACAATAAAATAAGGCCAGCAAATGAGACCCTTTAACATTTTTCATTTGTTCATGCTCATTCAAAAGCACCTTTTTGTTTGAACATTTTCCACAAAAGAAAGATTAGTTGTTGCTTGAGGCAAGACCTTGGTGCATTAATTTATTCCCTTTAAGTTTTGGGGGGCATGAGGGTGGCCAAGGGACTTATTATCTTCATGATTCACATGGCATGATAAAAAAAGAGTTAGGTCCAGATTCAATTTTCCATTTATAATATTGACCAATGATGTGACCGTTGGCCATTTGCATTCAGGACCTATGAACATTTCAAGTTGCTCAAGTAAGTGTCTCTTTCAGTTAATAGAGTTACACTTCCAGGGGAAAAGGCCAAATGCTCTTCACCAATTTCTTAACTACCAGTGTTTGACTTTTCTTCTTAAAAGTAAAAGTCCATCTAATTAGTTTTATGCAAAATTTCTCACTTTGGAATACATTAAAGAATATTGCTTTAATTGTTAAGATTTTTTTCCCTAGAACTGTGTCTGATTCATCTCCTTGAGAAGAAAGTCTCAATATCTTACACTTGAAAATGAGGGCACTGCAATTAGTAACTAATATATTTGCAGGCCGTTTGGTGAATGCATCTGGCATGAAAATTTCAAGTTGACTTCAAATGTCTTAATTCCATATGATTCCATCAGCTTCAGGTCAAATTTATAATATATTTTTTTCCTTTCTAAGAGCCTTTTCAAATACTATTCCTAGATTTTGACCACAATAGATTTCCTTGATGACCATTCACTGGAGTCAAAATGCTTACCGGTTATTGGACTTGGTTTATGGTCTTGTATTCCTCAATAAATACAACTTAAAATTCTATGCAGGTTATAACCGTGTTAAGGTGTGGGGGAATTTAATTACAAGAGAATTTGAATATTACAGAACCATGTTGTTCATTATGGCCAGTTATTACAACATCCTTTTAAGATTTTATGCATATACATAAACTTCAAGAGAAAGAAAACATAATACGGTATTACTCTATTTTGGAATGAAATCAAATTTAAGTAAATCAAAAGAATAATACATTGCAAAATGGCAGCATTACTCTGAAACTCTTACAATCATTAAATATAATACAGACTAAGTGGGACAATAAGGTTTTGACATGGACCCCCTAACCTGTTTATGAACACATACAAGCCTGCAAAGAGAACAGGATTATTCTTGCATATCAGCTATCACTACCTTCTGTGAGGATTTTGCAACCACTTTTGAGATCCTTCAAAGAAATCCAAAAGGTAGTTTTCTAAATCATCAGCAGTGTACTTGATGATTTTGTCACTTATGTGACTGTTATGCCTTCCAACAAAAGTTCTATAAGCTTGGATCACTTTGAGAGATATAGAAATCCGTAAATCTTCACGAAGCTGAATATCTGGGATAAGCCAAGCTGTTTGGACCCTGTAAACATCCTCAAAGGCAAGGTAGAAGCTTCGTAGCCTCTCTTTGAGAAGACTTTTTGAGACCGAATTTGTACCCGGAACAAGAATTGCTTCATCCTTAAGTAAGAAAAGAACGGAACTCCAACTAGCCCTCTCATATTTCATTGCATGCTGCTGAAACTTCCAATTGCGCTTTCGTATCCATTCATCTCCAAATACGAGCCTGAGTTCAGACCCCTTCACCTTTTCAGCCATATAATGTAGGTTGTTCATCAAGAACAAGTGCTGCAAGGAGATTTCTCTGTATAACTTAGACTTCTCCTCAAGGTTGCTTTCCAAGATTGATGCTATTGATCGGAAGTGAAGGGCCATTGAGGAAACTCTACACGGAGATCCCTGGCTTCTGCTATCTTCTTCTGTACCAGGGCTCATGTCAGGTGACAGTGAAATGGATTCCTCTTCTTCCTGGTCCTTCAGAAGTAGATTGAGTATGTCACTGTAGTCTGTAAGAGTTCTGAGATAATTCATAACATATTTGGTTAAAGGGTGTATCCCACCACCTACAAAAGGGGTTGATGATGCATTTGTTGCAATGGCATTTTCAAATTCAAAAAATGTTGCCCTCACACAATCGCCTAATCTCTTCAGAACTTCATGGCATTCAATTTTAACCGAGGAACCAACCTCATCTGAATACAAAGCATCAATGTCTGGCATAAGGTCTTGCAGAACCTCATACATGTCAAGAACACGGAACAGTTTCTCAGGTTGGTGAGGGCCAATGGACATGGCTTCACCGAAATTCAGAAGCTGCAATATCGAAGCCTTAGATGCATCAACAAAACAAGCTAGGCTAACAGGCTCACCCTCCCCAAAAATCTGGTCACTGAGCCACCTCTCACTTGCAAGATACACCCTGACAAAGATTTTCACAGCCCAAATCCATCTTTTGATTTTGGAATTCAAAGTACCCCACTCCATTTTCAAGACGTCCTCGATGCTGAGCCTTTCCATTTCAAGAATGAAGAGGCACTCATCTAGGGCATCCCTCCGCACAATGATATAAGCATTGGAACATTCTTGGCAATAATTTGAAGCAAAAAGTAAGTTTGCAATACACCTGAGATCAGGGATCACGGCTGGATGAACCAAATCAATGATATGCTCCTCAGAGGCTCTGCTGACACTGTCTCTTTGAAGTGATTCCTCGATTGATTCATCACCTATAGAGATTATGGAGTTCTCATCAACAGCATCTTCCTCACTGGACCGAAAAGAGACATATTCAGGCTCAAAAGGTTGCCTGTTCTGGATGAGCAAGTTCCTGAATTCTTCTTCAAGGCGTGCCATAGCTGTTTGAAGAACACTATAAGCCCTCTGCATAAACTCGTACTCTTGATCCTCTTTCTTCAAATGCAAACTTTCCAACTTCTCAATCAACCTGCGAGCTTCATTAGCAGCATTCAGATACTCAGATGCTTCTTCAGTTCCCAAATCCCAAATCATGGACTGATCCTCCTCCCATCTCATAATTTTCTCCTGAATCACGTTAAGCCTTTCTTCAATAGCACTAAGACCCTCATCATCATCATCATCATCATCATCAGCTGCAGCAGCAGCACCACCGCCATCATGATCATCACCGCCCTCCCCTCCTTGGCCCCTTTTCCCCCCCTCCTTCTCATTAGGTGTGGACATGGAGGACAATCTAGTCCCAAGATCTGCCAGAATTTTCTTGGCATCACTGGTAAGGGTCTTATTTGGCCCTAGTGCCTTCACAATGTGCCTTACAGCAGCAATCAAGTTCTCCTCTCTTTCTAGCTCCCCTATCACAGGTTCAGACTCCTCTGCAGCCATTGAAACACTTCAACAAACACCAAACGACAACCACCAAAACCACTCTTCCAACCTTCTTCAACTCCAAATCAAGCTCAACACTTCCTTCTCCACAATCCTCCAATACACCCCCTTCAACAAGTTTTCTCACCAACCAAATTCAACGCCAAAAGTTCTTGTGGCTAAGAAGAGAATCCTCCTTGTGCCTGCACATACCCCCAAAACAAAAATTAATTTTTATCATAGTTACAGAACAAAGCCACCAAAATAAAGATATTTCAACCCCCAGATGAACCAGGAAGAATAACAACAGGATAATTATAAAATAAGAAAATGGAACAGGAAAAAAATTTACCTTTACTTCCTTCCTGGATATCAGGAACACCCCACAAGAATCTGAGTGAAGAAGAAGCAGGAGAATTAAAGGGTGAGCAAGATCTGGAAGGACAGAAGAAGTATCAAAGCACTGAACGCTCTATTTTGACTTTTGTGAAGGCAGACACAGTTGTGTTAATACGGAGGAAGTGAAGGAGAAGGAAGAGCTCTTTTTGGAGCCTTAAAAAGACAAAACAATTATAATAATTATAATAATTATAATAATAATAATACAATAACAATGATAATATGAAAAAGAATGGCGTGGCTGCGATTTCTATGACCGATCTCAAACTCGGTTTCTTTCTATTACTCGTCACTACCAATTACGAAATATCCTCAAAATATTGAAAAATTTCCTACTGTTCCTTGCTCTGGTTGCTTTGTACGACTCTTACCTTTTTTTTTTCTTCATATTTCTTTTGTTAATTATTTGAGGTCTCTTAATTTTTTTATATGGTTATGTATTTTGATACATAAAAAGTTGAGATCTATAAATATTTTTTTAATCCATCGAAATACCTTTTGAAAAAGACAAAGCTACCATAAAACTATAAATCAGACAATACCTAAATTTGATGTCAGAAGAACTGATATCCTTTGGAAAAGTGTGTGTGATTTAGATATGCTGTTTTCTTGTGTATGCAAGTGACAATTAGTGAATTTATTTTTAAAATAAGTAATTAAATACCAGTGCTTTTCATCGAGCAAGATATATTTAAATTAAACAATTGATCAATATATCATTACTTATTTCTAGAATGAACACGGTTAAAAACATCATTTGATTGCACTGATACTAGCCTAGTATTATTCCTTTATTGACTAAATATTGTTGTCTCCATTTCATATTATTTGTTTTTCAAATAATTCATATTTTTGATGAATTTATAAATTACACGCGTCACTGTGAATGCAGTTATAAATTTAATAAAGATATTGTTAAAAATATTTAATCAATAAATATTTTAAAATGAAATAATATGTTCAAAGAAACATATAACCTGATTTGGAGGAAATATTTTAGAACTCATAATTTTCATTTGTTATAAACTTTGTTCACATGGTTTATCTAAATCAATTCAATAGGTTCATGCATGAATTTCTTCTACTACTGTTGTGCTTTTGACTTATTGACCCTTGTCTTTTTTCTTGGGGTAGCTTTTCTTCCTCCTCTGCCGCCAACTTTGTTTCCTAAGTACTTTTGATTAGATTTGGATTATTTTCTTAATAATACTTAAAAAACAGTGTATTTTTGTTACGGGAAGTATCAGATTCATGCAAATACGTGTCCATAACACTCACACGTACACATTCATGTCTCAAAAGAGAAAAGTTATAAACATAATAATTTTTTCACTCCTTTAGAAAGGGAATTGAGAGTGTTGTAGTGATAACAACAGTGTTGGTGAATAATCTGGACGCCACAAAATTAATTAACAATAAATAGACAATAAAAGGTGGCATTATTTTATTTTGCTATATAAAGTATAAACCGTGACTCACATCACAAAATTATTTGGTATCTGGGCTCCATTGCTGGTTTTTCAGGTTCCTTCACCATAATTTCCTCCTTTACTTTTCTCTAAATCAACAGAAAATAAGCACAAAATGGTCTTTGATTCACACCGAAAGTAGAAAGAAAGACCTTTGGTCAATATGCGGTTTTCATAAGGTCCTACAAGTACAACAAAGATGCTCATTTGTGGTGTCGTTGGAGAGCAATAACACTTCCTTTGATTCCACAGTAAATAAAAAGGAGAGAATTAGAGATGATAATGTTAATTTACTTGAGCTTATTTGAAGTCATTACCACTTATAATGCTTTCTGCATTGAATTGTAAACCCTGGGGTTCATGTTGCTAAAATAATAAAGAATTACTTGTATAGTTGATTATGAGATATTATAATAATAATAATTTTTTTTTGTTTATATTATAATAAGTAAAAAGGAATATAAAAATGAAAAATAAAATTATTTTACTTTCCTCTCACTTTTACAATTGTTTAATTTATTTAAACAATTTTATTTTTTATTCTTTTACTTTCTTTCGCACCATCAAACAGAATATAAAAGAGAATGAAAATTTTACCAAATTAATACGAAAGCGATGTGTGAGATTACTCTATATTTCACAAAAATACCTTTTATATTCCAGAATCGCTATAGAAATATTTTTTAAAGTAGTTATTAGTTAATTAATCTAGAATGAAGATAAGCCTTGTAACTTTTAATGTTCATTACAGAATTTTTTAATCAACTGTACAAAATACTTTCTAAATCTGATATTTTTATATATAGATTGTACTCAAAATTGATTTGAGAGTGTTTTCTATGTTGATTTTTAGTACATTTTATCCAATAAACTCATTATAAGTTTCTTATTTTAGTAATTCGTTTAGAATTTAGACTTTAAATATATTATAAGTATAACATAGGTTGATCAACATATACAATACAACATTAATAACGAATGCAAAATTGTGATAATTAAAAGAGCAAATTACTTTTCCTTCCATAGAGATGTGACTTGGTTATGTTAAAATACAAAGTTTAATGCATTTAATTTAACGTTATTAAAGTAAATCACACTCATCCTATATGCGAGTATTACATTATCCTTTTTTTTGTCTTCTTATTGTTAAATTATACAGAGATTTTTTTGGTCAACATTTAATTTTAGAAATTTAATCAGTGACAACATATAATAAACTTGTAAGTCCTATTCAAATAGAAATTAGTTCTAGCTAATATATTAACTAAGTAATAATTAAGAAAATCGTAGAGCGAGTCCACAAGTTCCTCAAACGTCCCATGACCAACCATCATACATTCAAACTAAAGAATCATCGCTGTTAAAAGAATAAATAAAAATTAAACAATAGTTGAACAAGTTTTAGAAGCACCTTCTAGACCCTTCACACAATTTCTCTATACAAGGGATTGGAGCAATAGAATTCGAAAGTTGACCCGACATTTATGCTACACATTTTACATTATTATCTTTTATGGTGAAAGTGTGTACTTAAAGATGTAGCTGCCGTATATTGAATTTAAACTTGATAAATAAAATATGTGGCAATTGTGACCAACATTAGGTACCTTAATTTTGCAAAAATAAAGGAATGAAGGAAAGTCTCCCTTGTGTCAAACATGGTATGCCATATAACATATTGTTTAATTATCTAATACCAATAGTAGGACCATATTGATGTGCATGCCAACAAGAGAATATTGTACCAAAAGCCAAAATATAAAAGATGCATTATTAAACCTTTGGATAACGTTCCCACCGTGTCTTGGTCATTAAGTTTGAATCTCCTCTTTCAGCCAATTATGGGTTTGATCAAAATAGGTTAACCTTATCTTTTATGCTAAGATTTATTCAGAACCTAATTGCAACATATTTAATCTACATGTAATATTTAAAAATAAATAAATATAAATATGAAAACCATGATGAGATGATAACATACCTACTTTTTTATGAAAGCATTTTTATTTCTCTAATAACTGGCTTTTAACATTTTCCTTGTTTCAGCTTATTTTAGTCTTGTTTTGATAAAAATTAGATATGCTTTTAAGAATTTTTCTGTTAAAAATATAGAACTTATTTCACTAGAAAAAGAAAATACACATTTTAGATTATGGAATGGAACCTTTCTCTCTCGACCAACTCCTCTTGTTAATTTGTTGACAACGAAAAATGTCACATTTGTTCAGAACCATAACAGGGCAATAGAAATTAGCATCTCTGGGCTTTTACACTTGTTTCATTCTCTTTTTCTTTTTTACCTTTGTCATTGTTTTCTTTTTGTCACCTGATTTTCCCTTACGAACATTTTATTTTTGGTATTTTAGGACTTTGGAAGAGGCTTTCCTGCAAGGAATGATGTGAATAACTGAAGGGCTGCTCTTGGCTTGAACAGAGGCACTTCATGCCCTGCTCCTCTCACTGTTGCAAATGTTACTCCTTCGTACACCTCTGTCCACCCTCCAACCTTCACACAAACACCACAATTTGTAAAACTCAACATTGAATCAACTTGTATACTTTTAGGTGTGAATTGAATTTTCCATATCAAAGTATCCACATGCATCCTTTTAAGGATTTAGCTGTGTATCACATGTGATGAGAAATTGTAGTATACATGATAATTTAAGAACTCTATTTACTGTATATATAGTAGCTCTTGCCTCAATATAATTGCAGCTTTTTTAGTTTTGGGCAAAAAAGTAGGTCTGCTCCACAATGGAGGATGGATTTAAGTAGGGGCTATAAGCTGTATGATAAATGTTGGTAAAGGAACATTTTGAAACAATGATTGAAGGTAGGACAGTAGGACCTTTACACTTGAAGCAAGTTCACCATTTGGCATCAGTTGGAGGTTGATTTAGAAACAATACAGACCAGAAATGTTTGATTAACTACCCTAGGATTCAAGAGCATTAATTAATAAGTAAGGACCAACCGGCAACTGCTAACATATATAGTTGACTATTCCTTTGTCATAATTAAGTTCCATTATCCACTCTAATAAAGTTTCTTATTTATGTGTAAAAATGTCCCATTGGAGACTCATAGTAGTTGAATTGTAAAGCCTATCTAGATAGCTAATAGCAGTAGAACAATACCAGACATAGGCAATAGCTACTAAGTTGTAATTAGTAATAAATATGGGAGAGGAAGAACAATTTTCAAATGCACTTACCTGATTTTTGACATACCAAGGATACCATGGTATTTTAGTTGACAACTTAAGCTGTGCAAGGGCATATCTTGTTGCTGTGACAGGCACCACTGAGTCCACGTCCCCACTGTATTAGCAAAAAGTGTCAAACATAATTAATATGCATCTACCCATTAATCATTGACTTGGATCCTTTCTTGCCAACTGCACTATTTGGTGTGAGAGAAAAAGAGACATGAGGCAATTAATGGGAGTTACTACAAAATTAGGCACGGCTCTTTAGATGTTCTTGATACTGTTCTCTGATAAAATGTTTAAAATTAATGTTTCACTCTAATTATTTTAACTTGTTATATAAACTTTTATTACATAGAAGTGAAACTCCAATTCTAAGATAAGAACGATATACTTGAACTATATGCATTTCAAAATAGATGGTGCAACTACAAGAGAGTCTTAAGGGTGCACGCATAGGAGAGCTGTATGCATTTCAAAACCAACCTGAACACCCAAACTCGTATTCCGTGAGCTATCAACTCTCTATAAATGGGAAGAACAGATACATCTGTATCATTCCAGTTCCGATTCAAAACCTCACTGCACCAAGTAAAAACCAACATAATCTTCAATCAACCCTTTGTACATATATAATTTTGATTACTTAAATTGCAGTCAAAACATGGAATTGAACCCTTCATATAGTCTACAGCACAAATTCACCTGCAAGCAGTCCACCTATAAGGGATTCCAGTTGTGTTAGCGTGGAGTGCTTTCTGAACATCAGGCCTGTTGTAGTAAATCTCTGCATACTTTTCTGTACATGGATCATAGCCAGACCAATGCCTAAAAGCCTGTGAATAAGTAAATTTTCCATAAGCTCATGTGAACATGATTATATGTCATATTTAGAAAGAAACAATACCATATGATAAATTCAATGTCAACTATTTAATCTTACACAAATATTCCAAATTATTAATTAACTTTTATCTTATATAAAACTTCCAATGTTTTCATACTTGTTTTTTTTCTAAAAGGAACATAGTTATTTATCAGGGTATGTTGATCTCATGTATTGAAACTAACATGTTGCTTCTTAAAAGATGTGACGTGACGACATAGAATCATGAAAAAAAATGATTGCAGTGGGAGGGAGATAGTAGTAATGAAAATTAAAATGATACCTTATGGGGTCGGTGAGGTAAGTTCATGGTTTGGCGGGTGGGAGAGGTACTGCCATCAGAGTTGTTGCATGGAGGAGCATAGATGTTGTACTGATCAATGTTACCGAATTCTTGATCCATGGCATAGCTATACACTGACTCACACTCATCAGATTCCTTCTGCCGGTGAAAATCACATGTACTCATCAGTTGCCGGTAAGTCTGGTCCGAGATCATAGCATGGCTCCACCAATATGTCACTGTCCCCAAGTTATCATAGTAGTTATCTGTCACTGCATTTCCCACCTGCATTACATTTTCATATACATATACATATCATGGACAATACCTCATTCAATAACTAAATTTCATTTCAACCCACTAACCATTATGCCTTTCAGATTGATGGGGTGCTTGCTTTTTGCGTTATAGTTCATGATTTCCTTAGCTAATTGAGGAACATAGTGTCCTGCATAGCTCTCTCCAGTAATATAAAGTTCCCGGTGTTTGTAACGGGGGAACCGTTCTAGCCATTGGAGAACAAATTCCAGAGAGTCTTGGGCTGAACAGTGAATTCAACAAACATACATTGATTAGAATAACGATTAATCACAACATGTTAATGAAGAGACGTTTAAGAAAAACAAATAACTTTGTATGATTCTTTTCTGAGACACCAACATTTTGTTGCTAATATAGTCATCAAATGGATATGAAAAGTAGTATAAAACTGAAGTCTAGCCTCTAGGTGTTGTTTTCAGCCGAATCACGTTTTGGAAGTTTCAATTACGATGATGAGAAGTTTTTGTACCGGAGCGAAGTACAATGTGGCTATGTTGATGAGGTACGTGGTTGGTCAAGACATAAATTATGATGTGAAAAACGTGGACCACCAAAATTGGTCCATCATTATCAAATGGCAATTATGTTCGAGGGACACACATATCAACTCATAATAATAATAATAATAATAATAATAATAATAATAATAATAATAATAATAATAATAATAATAATAAATAATAATGTTAGAAGCAGTAATTAACATTTTATTAACATGTACCCCTTTATTATTTTCCGTGGCCTACCAAAAAAAATCATCACTATAGGAAAAATATATGAAGTGTGAACGAGGGTGGCAATTAATGTGGATGGGAGGGCTGTGGGACCTACCGGTGCGGCGGTCGCCGGTGTCGAGGAGGTCGGAGGAGCGGTTGGTGTAGGAGAAGCCGACGCCGGCCGGAGCTTCCAAGAACAAGAGGTTGGCCACAGTGTTCCATGAAAACTTGTTAATGTATAGCCCAGAAGCTGTTTTGTTTATTCTAAATGGTCCAATCTCTTCAGATGCTCCATATGCCACTGATGAACATCCTGGACCTAATTTACCACAAAATTTCACACTATGTTAAAAAATGGATTTAGAAGAAAAAAAATTGTAAGATAAATAAATTGAGTTGACTAATGTTTCTTTATCACGATGTTCAAAACATTTCTTTATTGATTCATTATTTGACCTTTCTCTTTAACAAATCTGTTTTCAATTATCGTGTCTCAAAGAAAATTATGATAGAGTGATAATACCTCCTCCTAAAATCTCCCTACTACTTGAGAAAAAAATCTCATCACTACTCTCTTTCAAAGACTTCAGATATTTAAGATTTTTACAGAATATTCAATTCATATACAGTTTGACTAGATTACCCTTATTTATTGTCTTACATTTGTTTATATTATTTCCAACAACTCCATTTATACTCTATTTTCTATACCATTGCCACTTCAAAGTAGCATACATGTTAGTATCTTGTAAAAGTTAAATTTATTAATGTATTATTCTATTAAAAATAATCATAATTACTCAATTATATAAGAGCAAAGTTGAAAATAGAACTGCAATAGTACATATTATAATCTAAAACAACCAACGTCTTGAAATGAAATATATAGTTAAATGTCTCAACAAAATATAAGATGCATCTACAATTACTAAAATACATGTAAAAATAACTGAAGAATTATTAAAAGAACTAAAAGTTATTCATTTTAAATTCTAACAAGCATCTGCTTAAGAAACTAAAACAAACAGTTCATATTAGAAAGTGTTATCCATATATTTCCTTATAAAGATGTTAGCATGAGTTGCTTAACGAGTTAGTAATTGAGAAACAAGACCTAAGTTTTTGTTTCAAAAAAGATTTAATGAGTTTAATTAGATATATAAGTGCATTATAGGGAGAGAAAGGTATAGGCATTCTGCTAAACATAGGGTTGCATTGATGGTGTGGCAATGCCAGCTGACAAGTTGCATAACAGAACCTTAAATAATGGCTCTGAGCCTACTTAATCATTAATGAGTCTGGTTTTTAGTTGCTTTCAAGCATTAAGTGCCATGCGTGTTTAAGTGGGCGTCTGTGTATGTATGTGAATTCATACATGGAGAAAAGAAATAGAGAGAGAAAAATAGAGTGCAGAAGTTCACTGTGTATACCATTCATCGTTAGTTAGGTCATCATTCCAAGCTATCCATTGCCATTTGCCAACCCACTCATGTGGGCTCTACCAACACTTTCTTTTGTTTCTTTCACGGTACAAAAATTCAATGCATTTCTACATCCAAATTTTCATTTTAAATTTTTCATTTTCTCCCTCCAATTCAATACCCAAAAATGCAATAACGCAGCAGGTTTAATTAAAGAAGCCATTTTAAAAAGTAAGTAACACGGAAAAGAATAAATGTTTTCATTGAATTTCAAGTCAAACTAAGCTTGCCCATAAGCGTTATTTAAGGAAAAGAAATGAAAGGTCTCATTAATTAATGATGCACAGAAAATTATTTAAAGGGTTCATAAAAATATAGCAGTATTTGTACATTTCTGTTGACTACTATGTCGGTAGCAAAATAGTATTAGCTGTATTTTGAACCGTTTCTTAGCGTTGCTAAAAGCGAAAGATTAAAATACCAAATGAGGAAACAAAACCAAAACCATACACTAATCAAGAGGCGATATAACAGTGACTTTAGACATGTTACAGACAGTTAAAACATAAAATTTGCATGCAATTGTTCTTCCTTAATCAAAACGTTAAAGTAACTTCTGATGTGTAGGAAAGAGAAACGCTCGGGTAGTAATTTTGGATCATCATGTTTTTGTGACACTACAAACAATGTTTGATTACTGTGATATAAAAATCATAGTGGTTGGAGATGATGCAATGGTTTTTTATGTAGGAAAGAGAAGAGGGTTGAATGGTTGGAAGATGTAAGTTCTAACCTCCATTGAGCCAAATGACCAAAGGTTTGGTGAGAGGATTTTGTGCAGCTTCAGTGAGCCAGTAAAAGAGAGCTCTACCAGCAACCTTGTTGACAGTAACATAGCCAGAGAACTGCTGAAATGAGACCTTAGGCTGGCCAGGGAGTGCCAAAATCCTATCAGATGCTTCTCCTTCTCCTGCTTCAGCACAAGAGGCTCCAACTAGGAGCATTAGAACCCAAATGACCACATGAGCAAAGATCTGTCTTTGCCCCATGACTTGGTGTGGTGAGTGAAAATGAAGAAAAGGGTGTGAGGAAGAATGAGCAAAAGAGAGGTGTGTGGTTCAAAAAAAAGGAAAATGTGTATGACTTGGTGGTTGTGTATGAGACTGAGAGTGAAAAGAGTTAGGGTGGGGGTGGATTAAATAGGAGAGAGAGATAGGGGAAGAGTGTGATGAGTGACATAAACACTTTTGGCACTTTACCTACATGCCAGTTTTCTTTCAAAATACTATTTTGACCCTATTTTTGTGTAGCTACTATACTAATTTTGGTTTATCTTATAACCAAAGAATGTCGATTAGAAACTGTAGAGGAAGAAAAAAATGGCTAAATGTGTCAGTTGTTACACCTAGTTCATGTTAGGTAGGACTTAAGGACTTTGAATAAAATAATTATATAGGATATGGAAACACTGTCGTTGAAAAATGCTTAAAGCATAATTACAGGGACAGAAATTTCATCAAACACACACTTGACTCTTCCTTAATATGCTTTTAGATAATGATAATCAATATCTTAGAGAGTATCTGTTAAGAACTTAAAAAAGATTAAAAATCATATAAGAACGTTCATATAATCGGTTAACCGATTAAAAAACTATAAAATAACGTATGTTTTCGAATCCCAATAAAAAATTTATTTTTTAAATTCTTTAACAGGTGACTGTTATAAGCCTTAATTTACAAATTTCAATTAATATTTTTATTTAAATAAAAGTAATATGAGTGAAGTAAGATGAAACTGCTCTTTCTACAATTATTTTTAAATTGTGGATGTTTATCAAATTCTATATGTGGAAAAAGAAGGATTAACAATTGCTTAATGTTTCATTACATTTTTATCTATCCATAACTCTATTGTTATCATTATTTTGTAAAAAAATCATCACAATTTGTCCACTACTTTTACCGTTAATCCATCAATTAACTTAATATAAAATTTAACAAACACAATAGATAGAGCACTTTACTACATTAGCACATTAGTACTTCTGAATTACTATTAATAGATCATCATTATGTTAATATTGTTAATATTGTATTATTACTTAAAAAGTGTCACATGTTAAGGTTATAAATAAATCAAATTTATCCAATTAAAACAAATATAAGATCAGATCTGTGAAAGGTAAGAGAATTAAATTTGTTAAATAACAATGACTAGAAAATAAAAATGTAATAAAATAATAATTATTTTATATAATAATGTTATTCTCTTCCAACTATACATCTATAACTTAGGCATGAGATTGAAGATTATGAAAAGATTGAAAGGTGGGGTTGGTATTAAATGGCAACAAAATCAAGCTAGGATGAATGATTTTGATGGGTTTCTTGAATCTTATTTAAGTGGCTCACACATGTGTTTGCAAGGCCCCCAAACTGTCTCTTTGATCCTCCATTAATTAAGTACAATAACTTTGCCTCTATCTGTTCCTATTCAATCTATTTTGCTTCAATCTGGGAATTGTTTACAAAAGTTAGAAAATATCTATTTTGTCTTGTACAATACCCATAATTGAACAAATTATATATTGTGTTCTATCTAGAGTTGTGGTACGTAGTTCATAATTAGATTTTTTGGGGTCATGATCTTGGAGATCTCCAATTATTGTCGACATTGTAGAAGAACAATTTGGCAGGGCAGAAAAGAGAAGAAGCATTTGCAAGGTTTGAAAGAAAATGAGGAAGGGTGAGTGATAAGATTAAATGCTCTTGCACTGTTCTGCCAATTAACTATACATGCTCAGAAGGCAGAGCTGATGTAAAAGAACGTGAGATGTCATTACATTTTCTGAATCGAAAAGTGACTTCTCATTTTACCAATTTCATTAAACATCCACTTGGGGAAAAATTATAAAATAAGTGTACCAATATCATAATAATTTAATAGTAGTTCTCAATTACAAGAGAAAGAATCCAATAAATCATTAAATGCAATGTATCACATTAAATTTTGGTTAAATTATAATTTTAGTCTTTTTTATTAGTGACTTTGATCTTATATATATATTAATAGATCTATAGTTTTGGTTTAATTATCTTATATATGTGTTTTTTTCAATTAAAATATTCATTTAGTATCATCATTATTTTAAATATAAAATATAGATGTGTGAAACTAAAAATTGATTTAAATTTATAATTTTGTAAAATTTTAAGACTAAAAACATATTATAGATGGAGTTTTAAAGTGTTGTAAAAATCGAGGGAAAATATCGGAAAGTCAAACAAGAATGAGAATCGAGTCATATTACGTAAGGGAATGACACCACCTTCAACCCAAAACGTTAAGGTATTGGGTTCCTGGTTCTTCTTTCTTATTGCTCAACTTTCTCATTCCTACCCCATGTAAAATTTATCACACTTAAATACCTAACATAAAGTATCAAACTAATTGATCTTTTTAATCATCATCAATCTAATTGAAATATTAAAATTTAATTGTGATATGATTTTATAAATGTATTGTATGATATAGATGTTTTTTATTATCACTAATAAACTAATATATACTAACAAGTTATTCCTTAAAATCTATATAAATAAGATTCTCAATTCTTAATTAAATACAAATTAAATACTATTAAAGTCTTATAAATATTTTATTATTATTATTATTAACTCACATCAGATATATTTTAAGAATAACAAAACTCATATCACATATACAATAAGAGAAATTATTAATTGTCAAATCAATCATATCAAATCATCTTGTAAACTATTATAAATAATGACTTTGATATTGGAGTATCTTTTACAAGTACTTTTCTCATTAGATCAAAAACTGAGACAAAAGATTATAATTGAAGATGGAGTAGTTTGACAAGTGAACACAATCTCTCTCAACCTAGTAAGAATAATAAAAAAATATTAAAATTATAAAAAATAAAGAAAATAAAATTTAAATAAGAAATTAAAAAATGCAAGTTATATTTTTTTTTCTAATGAAAATAACGCTCATAGGTTAGAAGATTATTATCTCCTTTTAGGAGTGAGAAGTTGATGTTAGCACTTTTTTTTTTTTTAACAGTGATGATAGCACTTTTAATTTTAATTATAGGTAAATTCATTTGGATGCAAGTATATACAATATCTTGTGTGGTTTAACTTTCAGTCAAAGCATAACTTATTATAAACCTTGAAAGTTTTCATTTTACATCCAAAGACTTATCGGAAAGTTAAATATTATTTAAAAACATTATTGACTAATTGGTTTATCAAAACTCGTGTCCTAAGTGTGAATTGGTGGTAAAGCTGTGTAATTAGAATGTTTTTATCTGTTTTCTTATTGTTATGGTAAATGTTAAGAATGCAATATGTACATATAATGAGGACAATACAAGATACAATCTGGGTTACAAGATTTTTTTATTTCTTTATTTTGTGTATTGTTTGATGAGATGTGTATATTTAGTATTCATGAGAGATGTAAATAAGTTTTAAATATAAAACTTGACATATATATAACATGAGTAATTCCTCACTTTAGAGTTTAATCAAGGGTATGGAATCATATGATAAAAATGGTAATAGTAAATGCTAATAAAAAATTAATTATTGATATATTGTTTGCATTGATATGACTCAAATAAAAAAGAATAATTGTTTTAATAAAATTCAAATGGAGTTCACTTATTATTATTATTTTTTTTTATAAATGTGTGAATAAACGGTCATCTTTAATATATGAGTTCAATATACCATTCTTATATTCTAATCTTACAATTCCGTCCATTGGGTAAAGGTATAAAGATGTGTATTTAACACCTCAAATACTTGAGTAAATACGAATTTGTTTGATATGCAATAATGCAAAAATAAAAATGATTCAGTTTTGAACAAATTACATGAATTCTTCATCTTCATAGCATTATTAGCACAGTTCATGATGTATGTATTTTTGTTTTGCAATGCATGATACAGAGTTGGAATATGGGAGAAAGAAAATGATAAATGTATGGTGGAATGATGCAGTGATGCACAGTCACATGGTCCATATTCTGTTAGTGGTTAAACTACAAAAGATGGTGAAATAAGTAGTAACACATTTTCCAGTTTTGTGAAAGTGAAGAATCATGGCTAGGAAACGAAAATTGTCCTTTTTTCTAATTAGAGGCGAGGCAAGAAAGATAAGAAAAAGAGGCATTATTATGAACAGTTCTCTTGACGTGCACGCGAGCTGTGGTGTGGGAATGAGAGGTGCCATTCAACAATTTCTCTAAATAGAATGGTGAAGAGTCTGGGAGAGACAGATAGTGGCTCTCTTCAATCTGGAAAACATATTATTATGCTTCTTCTTCTACAAATCTATCAATGCTTTATAATTCCAAAATCTTTAGTAGAAGAATGAGATATCTCTTCATACCTATCCACTATTCTTAGAACAATGACTTCGTTATAGGTAGAAGTAACCAATCATGACTTAAGTTGATCAGATTTTGTAGATCACTAGATACAGTATATGACTGAGATGTTTGTTAGATAGAACTCAATCATAATACTTCTAATAATAATTTCATGAACTTCATAGAGAAGTCTAAACAAACCGTGTTTAACCAAAGACACCTTGTCACCTCTTTTAAGGTAATTCTAAACAATAAATTTGTTTTTCTTACATTCTCAAAATGTAAAAACAGAAAAAAAAATGAGGATTGAGAAGAAAAATGAAAGTTTGGCTTACACAATATATAGCTTCTTCTTTCACCTCCAAGCCTTCTCTAGCCACTTCCAAAATTCGAAAATTATTTTAAGTGTACCTTTTATAAAATTCCTATTTTATTCTTATGGAGGTGGTTGGGTATGGTTGGTAAAAGGTGGATAGTTTCAGGTTTGGAGGATAATTTTGAAACACTTTGTTCCGCAACTAATAAGTCATGGAATGAAGTGTTTTGTGTTTGGGAACTGTCATCCGGATCTAGCATTTTTGAAACATCCGATTTTGCAACTGACCTTTCATATAAAATGAGTTGCCAAATTGTTTTCTAGATTTGAAAAATAGTTTCGGAATACTCCATTTCACAATTGATTTTTCATATAAAATGAGTTACAGAACGAAGTATTCATCTGAATTTAAAAAAATGTTCCAAAACTGTGATCTGAATCTGGAAAATAGTTCCGGAACACCCGTCTATTGGCTGCAATGACCTTTGTCACCAACATGTGTGTTTTCCAACTAAAAAGAAATTTGCTCGGAAACCCTATGTTAGGTAAAGCTTGTTAAACACAAATTTATTGACTTTAATAAGTGCTTAATTTTCATATGAAATTAGTATAAAGATTTTTACATTGTTAACGTATTTTTTAAGGTGCATTTAAGGTGAAAACAAATGGGAACATATTCCCAATGTAAATAATCTTTGTGGTTTGTCCGTTTTCTAATTAAATTATTATTTCAATGAATATGGATTGAATGCAGTATTTGGTGATTAATTTTGGCTGGAAAATTGGTGTAGGGTTAACAAAACCAGACGCAACATGACACATAACAGAGAAGAGAGAGAGAAATGTGTTGTCAGAGGAAGTTCCTTCGTATTCGACCATCAAATATTATGCCAATCATTAATTAACCACTTTTTCAGCCAGGATAAATGAAACACTCTCTACTATACAAAGTATTCAACTTGTGGAAGAAAAATCAAGTTTATCAGTTCGTCTGTGCAAAATAAATGACTAAATATATTAAAAAAATTAGAATTTTGTTTATAAATAAATTATTGTTATCGTTTCTTATTATCACTAGTGATTCTTTATTATGTTATCGTCCAATGAAGAGTATTAAATGTTTTCATTAGTAATAATAGATGTACAAGTGTTTTACTTGATTTGAATTGTTTTATTTAGAATGATTATTGTACTTTTTAGATATATTAATCAATATTACAAAACTTGTGAATTGAACAATCTTTAATATATTAACTATATTAATTTAAAATAACAGAGAAATTATATTTAAGATATTCACCTATAATTTGAATTATTTTCATTATAAACAATCTGAATATTAAAACATAATATAATATAAAATTAATTAATTACATTTAAAGCACATAATACTATAAAATCAATTTAAATAAAATCAATAATATGTAAAAATAAATATAATAAGAAAACTTATTTTCAAACCATGTGTCTCATATAAAAGTCAATCAAATAATATAAATGTATATTTGAATTTTGTTATTATCTAAACTTTATCAAATGATTTAATATTTTGAAAAGGACTTTAGACTATCTAATGTTCAACAGATATAATAATCATTAATTAATACTAATCTTATATTCAAGTTTTAGGCTGTTTCTTATTATATTTTCTCATTATTAAATATGTGCTTTTTACTAAACATCATATATATTTATATGCGTTTGACTTTTCTAATGAATATTCCAAAAAAAAAAGTTGGTATATAATGGAGAAGATTTGAAACTAATCAATCAATCATGAGCCCTTTTTTTATATGTATTCTTTATGTAACTTCATTTTTAAATTTTTCACATTGTGTTACTTTATTGTTTGTTTATAAGTTACAACATTTTTTTTAGTGAAATTATGAATGTGTTTATGTACCATTTGTTTTAATGCCATATGTATATGTTTTAGTATGATTGGTTCACATGTTAAAGATTCATATTTTTTTCTTTTTTTACTTTTAGTATTTTCATTTATAAGTTACAACGTGACACGGTTTTTTTAATAAAATTATGATGTGTTTATGTACCATTTGTTTTATGCCTTATGTATATGTTTTTGTATGAGTGGTTCACATGTTAAAGATTTATATATATATATATATATATATATATATATATATATATATATATATATATATATATATATATATATATATATATATA
>Ga0099824_1001978_pt1 | contig 29741 bp, 17 predicted proteins | sample SiratrowhiteBW_FD_76837 | JGI IMG/M metagenome (GOLD analysis project Ga0099824, IMG submission 76837) | Root nodule microbial communities of legume samples collected from California, USA - Siratro white BW | ecosystem: Host-associated > Plants > Roots > Nodule | place: USA: California... | reverse complement strand
TATATATTTATATATATATATATATAATGACTCTATCCAACCTACATTTATTCAGGGAATAATGATATTCTGATGTACAATTAAGCACTTACCATCCAAACATGAAGTCAATAGATCGTTGAGCAGCTTCTTTATCTGCTTTGTTATTTGAATATGGCTTAAACCAATGAGACACTAATGTTATGCCTATCACTCCTTTTTGAGATTTCTGAGTAAAGTGTTTCAAATGTTAAGTACAAGAGTTATACAAAAATACTTTAACCCCGTAGCAATATTGAAGTATAGTAATAAGGCTTTGTGAAGACTAAAAACCTGATACTTTTTCTTGTACACTTGGACAGCTGCTGCATGAGCAAGTAGTTGATAATGTGAAGCTAAATAAGGTTCTGTTCCTGAATCACCACCAGTGCAATTTAGGTTTAGCCATTTAGAACATCGACCTGGTGCATAGCTCCCAACTGCATATCCACCCCTACTGTATGACAATGGCTCATTCAAAGTAATCCAATACTTCACTCTATCTCCGAATTCTTTGAAACAAAGTTCCACATAGTCTTGAAAATCATTTCTGAAAATCAACGGTAGATATATTATACTGCAGGATAGAATTGAATCGTTGGTTTTTATATTAATAATAAATTAGTATCAAGTTAACACTAAGAAAGTATCTATCTATCTTATTTATTGTTATACATCTTACATCAATTAAAAGTAAATTATTTTAATAATTTATAAATAGGTATAAACTTTCTCTTACAAGTTGATTTTATAAGATTGAATCAGATTTAAAATTTTATTATAGTATCAGAATCTTTTCTAATAAAATTGTAGGGTCTGAATATTTTACATGATTTTATTTTATAAAATTGAATTAGGTTTAAAATCTACCATTTTATACTTATATTTTTATTTTTAGTTATAATAATATAAAAAATATTTTTTTTTTTTTTTGTAAAACTTACATAATAAGAGGACTTAAGAAACCTCTGTATTCTTCTTCCAAAGCTTGGGGAAGATCCCAGTGAAAGAGTGTCACATATGGTTCTAGACCTGCTAACATTAAAATTTTATACATGATTATTGTCACTTAAATAAATTATTTTGAAATGTGAACTTTCATTAAGAAAAAACATGAGAGTAAAATGTTGACCGTTGGCAAGCAAATTATCGACGAGGTTGCTGTAATAATCGATGCCTTCTTGGTTTATACCTCCACTGAGCTTTCCTTCTGTTCATAATTTTAAAAAAGATAGGAATCATTAACATGAAAGATCCAACTACGATAATTGTTCATCAACTTTTATCTCACTTGGTAGGATTCTGGACCAAGAGATGGAGAATCTGTATGCATCCAGATTCATATTCTTCATTATCTGAATATCTTCCTGTTATATAAATGAAAAACAACATCCAACAAAAAGTATAATTAATAGTTTTGATGGAGAAAGATAATTGGTTTCTTCATCATCATCAAGAATTTGGATTGTACCTTGTAGCGATGATATTGGTCAACAGCCACATCTCCATTACTTTTCTATCCCCTATCTTTTCTGCAGAATACACATTTATAATTAGACTATTATTAAGAGTTGGTTTTTCCAAATACAAAAACAAATTAAAAACGCTGCACAGAGGTCGTAAAATGACCGTTCTAAGTGTTTTATTATATGTTGAATCATATATGAAAATCATGTAATTTTAATATCATGTTCTAGTTTTCTATTTTGCATAAATATTTTAAAACCTTTTAATTCTTACATCATGTTTTACAACTCTCACACACCAAAGATTAATGAACATTAATATATATTTATAAATGATAGTAAACAAAAATATAAATTCAATAAACCTTATTAAAATAAACTATAATATTATCTTAAAATCTTAAAAGGTGGGTTTAATCATAATTCAACATTATAAAATATTTTGATGATAAAATTTACAATCACTGATATACTACAATTATGTTACATTAATCACCAATTTGGGATACCATATGTGTGCTTTTTAACACCTCTTCACTGTAAACACTTCATAGCTTTCATTATTCCTCTCTTTTTTTTTTTTCTTATATAATTTATCATATATCACGCACTTACGCTGTGCTCTCTTTTATTTGGTTTCATTCAGAGTGGAGGGGTCCATTAATCATTTTATTCTTTTTTAATTTAGTGTTTAAAAGATATTTAAAAAAATAATTGTAGAACCATTATAGGCTCCTAAAGAATTTTTTATAAGCTTGTTATTTTCATTAAATCAAACTTTCTTAATTTTTAATTCAGCATTCCTTTTAAGAACTTCTATAGTTCAATCATTTTGGAATTGGGTTACAAACGTAAAACACGAAATGAAGCAAAACTATATTTTAGATTTTATTCTGAATTAAGTAAGAGCACATAATAAATAGAACATTGATATGGTATTTACTATTATTATTATTATTATTATTATTATTATTATTATTATTATTATTATTATTATTATTATTATTATTATTATTTTCTTATTTCTTCCCCTTTTTTATTTTATTTACTCAAGTGAATTTTGATATCTACAACTATGAGAGGGAAATAAAATGAAAAAAAAAACCTGGATATTTGTGGGTGTATATATCCCATATACTTGATCCTCTTCCACCTTCTTTTGCCGCACCTTCGTACTATACGTACATATCATATCATGAATATGTAACAAAATCATGTCATGTTTAGGTTGAAATCTCAAAGCTTTGTCATAAGAAGCTTTTTGGCAATGGGAAAAGTAATGTTGTGCAATAAATAGACTGATAAACACATTTATATCCATATACTTTTTCATTCTAAATTAAATAATTATATTTTAGAATAAACTGTAACAACACTGCATATATACTAAAGGATCTTTGATCCGAGGTTAATGTAACATCACAGGTTGGTTGCTAATTGACCTGCATGAGATGAAGTTCAAAATCTGACATAGAGTAATTTCAGAACATGGATTTTGAATGTAACACAAAAACAAAATCTGAATATGTGTGTACCTGGTATGATGCTGATGCTGTTCCAAAAACAAAGCCTTCTGGAAAATTACTTCGATTGAATGAAGAAACATCGATAACAGATGCAGGAAGAGCGAAAGTAATTGATGGTAATGTGAGTGCAAGAGAGAAGAAGAGAAGGAGAATAAAGTGGTTGCATGCCATGTTCAGTGATGAATCTTGCGATTCTGCTTACTGCACTTGATGGAGATGAAGAACATAATTTTATTTTACAAGTTAGGGCTAAAAATAGTTTTTAAGTAATTTAGAATAAATCTCAGCCTATCATACTCAAACTGCATGTCAAAAGTTCTAATTTAGGTCTGCATGCTATGAGTGAAGTTTGGAATGATTTTGGCTGAAAAATAAGTGTATGAATCACACAAAAAAATATATATATGATTCCGTTTGAATGTAACATTAGATTTAAATCAAGCATTCAGTGAAAGTTAGAATTTTATTATATAGGATATGGATAATGAAGATAATAAATAGTTTGAAAAAAGATTATATTATTTATAACACTACTTATTTTAACTACTACATGATTTATAATTTTTATTTCATATCTTTATATTAGGCTTTAAGCTGTTGATAATGGTAGTTTTTTATTATATTACATTTGTAAAATTTACATTAATTAATAGTATAATATTTTTTGTTTTACTTTAAATTTTATTGAAAGTATTTTAAGATGTAGTCTAAAATGAATAGAAAAATTCAATTAATATAATAATTACAAGTAAAACTAATATGATTAAAATGATTGATTTGTAAATAAAAAATTGTAACAGATTTATAATTAAATTAAAATTATAAATAATTTTGTATATAAAATAAAAGAAAATAAAATTTTGTATATAAATTATATTAAAATAATAACATTTTGTATGTAAAAATAGGAATGTTAAAATAAGTGAAGCTGATTTGTTTGGACATATCTCAACATTGGTTCACAAAAAAATAAAGTGGAATAGATTCCTCTGTATCGGATTCCTCTGGAATATAAATACAAATTTTAAAATACAAATTTTAAAAGAGTATTTTTGTACTTTTAAAGTGATGGAGGTGCAAGAAGAAAGATATGGAGGTACAGGAAGAAGCCGCCTCCTCTCAGTCTCAGGCATCAAATAAATGTAATCTAAATTCAATTACATACCAATCAATAATAGCCCTTGATCCAAATTTTCGTTAATTTTTCTTTTTTTACTTAGGGGCTGTTCATCTTTGCAAGTGAATAAATATTCAATTTTAAATTAGCAATGTTGCTGCCATATGTTAAAGGATCAATTTCATTTTTTTTTTTTCATTTAGAAAGAAGGTTTAGTTATTCTGTAGAAATAATAGATTTAATTATGTAGACGAGTTTTTTTTTTCACTTTATATACTTTGATATTACTTGAATTTTTACAATTAATATGTTTAATTTATGAAAATATAAGTAAAATATTATATCAGTTCATTTAAACAACTTCTTTTATTAGCTAACTTTCAGTCTCTATCGTTAAGGTGATATTCATTTTCAATGGGCCTAAGAAGGACTTTTGTTTCTGCCTTGCATAATTTCTTGCTGTACCCCTTTCTTTTATATTAACTAGTTTGTCTTTTTTTTACTTTAGAAAAAATGGACACTGGTTTTCGAAGGATTTTTTTAATATTGAACAATATGAAATTTTTTTTTTTAGATTCAGAAAACAATTCATGGTGGTAATTTGAGTTTCAATTTTCAAAATACTAAATATCAACTTTTGAACACATTTCTCTTCGTGTCAAAGAATTGGTCCTAAACTTAATTTCCTAGTTAAATTTGAAAATGTGTGTTTCGTTTTTTTGAGATCTAAGGTGTTTCGACAAACTTCTTAACAAGAATTTCTATAAAAGAAAAAAAAAAGGAGACAGTGAGAGAATTTATACAAATTAGTTTATATATGAAGTAATTTTAGCTTTTAAAAAAATTATTTCACCTTATTCATATAAGTTCTTGCCAAAAAGTTTGTCTGAAAATAGGCTAAATTGAATGGAGAAAGAGATGGAATCAGGAGGTAAAGATGAGTGGTGCATGGACATTGATTGGGCATGTTCAAATGTTCTAGAAAATATGAATGAGAAAGTGAAAGGGAAAAGGGGCGTTCTAAAAAAAATAAAAATAAAATAAACGTTTGAAAAGAAGGAACTTATTTTAAAAACATGACATTGAAGTTATTTAAACCTTAAATTACTTAAATCTACAGACTTATTTTAAAAACATGACATTGATGTTATTCAAACCTTAAATTACTTAAATCTACATGGCGGTATAAGTCCTATAAAACATCTACAATAAGGTGCTTTTTTGCACATTCATTTTCATTGGACCAATAAAAGATATGAACATGGTTTCTCGAAGCACGGTTCAATCCAATATATCTACACTCTTTTTTTCAATGATCTCGCATAATAAGCACAAAAGTTTTATATAAAAATAAAATTATTGTCTCGAGGTTTGTGATTTTGTCCCATCTCCTTTTATTTTTCATTAGCATTTTAAGGAGAATTTTGTATTTCCATAATTAACGTAGGGTTTCTTTGTATGAACTTTTTATAGACATTTAAGTTGAATATCAGAAAACAACGAGATCTACATGACCTTTACCAATACAATTTACCAATACAAATTCACTACCATAAAAAGGTAAGTTTATGTTCACAATAATCATAAGTCATACCAAAAAGAATTTTAATCAGATGACAACAAAAACTATTAAAATTAAACATAACCATATACATGTTCAACTCTTTTAAATCCCTTCCCCCACAATGTTTCAACATTATAGAAGACCAATAAATGGTTGAGTAAAGAACTTGTTCCTATCTTTTTGCATCCTAAAAATTGAACTAAACAATGCAACTTTATAAAAATCTCTCCCCTCCAACTATTGTCAAAGAACTACTACACCAGTAAAACAGTTTTAGCATATGGTGGAACCAAATTTCTTGTTAATACTAAATACATGTACTTATTTAAACTACAGATAGAGTGCTTTCTAAGTTTAAACAGGTGGCATAGATACATGTACTTATTTAGACTGGTGAATGTCATTTTGAATTTTCCTTTAATCTAGCTTGAGAGAGAATAGAAGGACTACTGCAAATGATAACTACTCAAAAGTCAAAAACGATTTCTGAGACATGTGAGAGTAATACAGAAAATAAGGTAAAGACTTGAGTAGTTCTCAGCAATTCATTCACTGTGAGCAGACTTTAGGAGCAAAGGAATCATGTCATTTTTGGGGACCTATAGTGATGATGAAAAGAGGGAGCATAGAAAATCAGATTGAAAGTGAAAGTAGAAAAGGTTTAAAATCGAAGTGCTATAGCATTATAAGACAACAGGTAGCATTGTAAACTCTCAAATTCATGATTGAAATAAAGAAAAGAAGGAATTAATGATAGGGTATCACCCTCAAAATCAGACTCACCCAGAAGAAAGAAAACTAAAAATGAGAGCAAAGAAACAAAAACAAGTAAATAAAATAAATGATACTGGCCTCACTTCCTATCTGATCATTGTAACTGGTAACATGAAAAGGAAGGAAGCTATTGCACAACTTTGATTATGGTTACTTGCATTGCACACCAGCTTCAGCAGCACGACGAGGTGTGCTTTTGCGCCTGCTTCCATTATGCCTAAAGCCATTGGACTTTGTCAGCTCAACAGTGGTGCTTGATCCATTGCCATTGCCAATGCCATTTTCTTCCTCAACTGACTCTAGTTTCTCTTTTACCTGTGAGCTTCTCTTCCTTTTCCTTCCATTTTCTGCTGCAGTGGAACTTTTAATCTCCTTGTTAGAGATTCCATTCTTCACACTGATGTCACTTTCATCTTCTATTTTCTCTACTTCTTCTTCATCAAAGTCATCCTTTAGCGGTTTTTGTGGCCTCCCTCTTCTCTTTTGCATGGGAACTTTTTCATCCTCCCCACTTGCAGGATCCTCGTGATTGATAACAGTTAGTTTTTTACCCTTTCCTCTACCTCTCCCCATGGCCTTAAAATCCTCAGAAAACACGTGCTCATGCAAACAAGGATGATACCTGCAAGAAAAAACACAGAATGCCACACACACTACTCTGTTCAATAGATATGCAATGGTGGGATTCTTAATTTGCTTAAATTTGGACAAATTGGAGTGGCTTCATAGGGAGAGATAAAGAGGTAAAAGCCTTTAAAAAGGGTTGCACAAACACAAGCTTAAGAGCCTACAAGATGAAAAACTGATCCGAAATAACATCATAGCTATGATTTGTGACAGGGCAAGAGAAGAAATCAAAAGAATTATATTCCCCCATTTTACTTTATACATAAAGAAAAAAACTTGTTCCTGCCCAAATGTGCTTGCACTTGGCACAGTTTTATTCCCCTGGCTTAAACCATTATATTGTACTTCAGGGGCTTGATTTTTCAGTGAGGCCACAAAATTACTAAATACTTCAATTTTTAGCACTATGGAAAAACTTCAGTCTTTAAAAAGCTGAAAACTAGGTAAATGAGATGCATCTTCCCAAAACTTAAAAAAAAAAAAATAGATTAGGGCATATAAGAAGACTAAGAGAGATTGACAGTTCAGTGAAATTGTAAATCAATTGCGAAATCATGAACAAAATAAGCTTCTAATCTAAACCCAAAGAATCTCATAATAAACCACGAAAGCAGAAAGCTTGTAATTAGAGAGAACTGATAACAATCGAAATCCACAACATCACCTTAAACTCTCGAAACCCATAAATCGAAAAGCACCGAGAACAAAAGCGGGCAAAAGAAACGCATTTCTAATCCCAGTCCAAATTAAACGATCAGAAACAAAAGCCACAGCAGCAAAAATAGAAAGAGACAATCAAACAACACACTAACCGGAAATGAGGATGAAAAGATTGGCACAGGCAGCATGAGACTCAAGGAATGGAATCTGCCAAAGCCCTCAGAAGAAGAACTCTAGAACAAGAAACACCCAGAGAGTTAGTATCGTTATTTAAGGGAAGCAAGTAGATTCGAACAGTGAAAAAACTGAAAAAACGTAAATTTTCAAAAGGGCATAAAGAGAAAGGCAGAATGATCTTAACAAGATGAATAAGAACAAGAAATAAGCAATACCCATATGATGAAACATTGAAAGAGATTGATAGAGCAAAATGGGGATTGGTCCAAGTTCGAAGAGTGTGGCTTCTGAGAAACAAGGGGCCAAATGAAACAGAGGCGAAGTAGGGATAGATAGAAAGAAAGAAAGAGAGAAAGAGAAAGGAAGAAGCGTTGTTATTAGATATTTGTCTATTGGTTCTGAGCCTGTGACTCTCTCTACACTTGGTGTATTTATTTATTGCATATATCGCTTAGTGCAAAGTGTGAACAAAGGTAAATCGTCAGGGCCATTCTCGTAATTTCGAACCAGAGTGTGTTTGTACTGATAAAAGAACCGTGTACAAGGAGCAAGTACATGTATAAAATAACCGTTAGTGGTTGTGTTTGGTGCTTACGTGTGTTGTGCACTTGGGTAACCTAGTTCAGTGCATGTCGAATTTCCAAGTGCAGATTGCATGGAATCTGTGGCGTCTTTCAAGTTCCAACAACAACGATAACTGAAACCTAGGTAATTGGAAAATGAGACATTCTCTTGCTGTTAGGGACATAGATTATGAATGTGTGATGTAAGTATAGAAAAATATTATGAATGTCTTTTTATACGACAACGGACTAAATTGAAATCAATGACCAAAAAAATAAATAAACTTGATTATTAATGTAATGTGACAAAATTTAAATATAAAATATTTGTTTTGAGCGATTTTACACTAATCGTGTACATGGATAGAATAGATGGAGGGTTATAAATAAAGCTTGTGAAAAATATTTGTAACAGATTTTTAGGGTTTAGGGTAACGTAACATTAACATGTTATTGAGTCAGAACTTGATCAAGAAGACTGAAAGTGACAATGAAAAAAAGTTCAAGAATTTTCACCAATCAAAATTTAGGTTAAATTTTTTTTAAAAATCATCTATGGGTGCAGAAAGTTACAAGAATGAGAACTAGAAATGGACATATAAATTTGACTATTTCGACTCAAATGTTAGCTAAAAGAAATCATATATATTGATTTGTAAAGCGTGGTGATTCAAGTGAATAAGCTTTGAAATATTTGGATTTGTGTCCAATATCTCTTTTGTTTGCTTTATTTGGTATGAGTATTTCTCGTCTGAATTTGTAGTTTTTTCTTTATTGTTTTACTTACCCACATGCGAAAAAAAAAGTACATTTAATTAGAATAAAGTGATTATATTAAGTCTGAGTTAAATAACAATAAATCAGAGTGAATCTTTTACACACAAAAAATTCCCAAGTTGGTACTAAGTTTCTTTTGTTTGTTTTTGTGGTAGAATAACAAAACACCCATTGAAAATGAACTCTTGGACCCTGCTATTGACACCCCAAGTTTGTCTTAAAGTCTTAGCCAGAGTGAAAAAGACAAAATATTTTTTTGTACTTGGTTAAAAATACTTTTCACGAAAAACATGCTTTCATTAATTAAAATCAACGTAACAGAAACTGGTTTCTATGGTGTTATTTTTCATTTTCCAAATAAAAACATGAGTGAATAAAAAAATATAAATAGAAAAATTACTAGTAGATAGGTCGATCAAAATTACAAAGAAAAAAACTTATAGATAGGTTCAAATAAATAAATAGATAGGTTAAAGTGTTATTTTTTTTTATTTCAAAAACTTGTTTCCACAAAAAATTATACCCCTAATTACACAAAGGAACATTTTTTTTCAAGATGGGAGTGTCTTTTGTGAAAAAAAAAAATAACGAAAAATTAGTGGCTTAAATAGAAAATTACTTATAGATAGGTCAATCAAAATTACAAAGAAAAAAACTTCTGCATAGATTCAAATAAATAAGAACACTTAAATTCATTTGAAGACAAACAAATCAAGTTGTTGATTATTTAGTAAGGAAGTTTAAATGTTATGATGGACATTGTGTTATTTATTTGAGTCTTGTTTATATTCAACATAAAATAAAATGAGTTTATTTATTTAAAAATATGTGACTTGGTAAAGTAAAATAAAACGACATTTATTTTTTAAGTTAATTTTAATTTATACATGAATTAAACTTAATTTAGTTTAGTTAAAAAAAAGTAAATTGTTTCTGAGTGATTTAGTGAAATTATTAAAGAAACTTATCAGTATATTAAAACTAGCTATTAAATTAGATAATAAACAGGAAACAGCATAAAGATGTGTATTTATACTGTTGCAACCAAAGTTTTATATAATAGAAACACAATCATGGCACCTTAAGACACAGTGCATTTCATTTTTTATGCAAGATGCTCTAAGTGGAGCACTTCTCACACACTGTAGCTACATTAATTAACACTATACATTTCAACCAACCAAACCTTACTAAAATTGACTATATGAATTTCACTTCCAGATATCACTTTGATTGATATTAGTAAAAAATGATACACCTAACACATAAAAGATTAGTCTAAATCAATTGGTCTTTTCAGCTTTTACAAAATATTTTTGTATTGGGTATTTATAATTGGTAATACACCTACGGAAGTTTTTCTCCTTGATGACTTAATCTTACAAGGAAAAAAATTAATATATATATTATTTTATTTTTGCATGTGACATAAAGTTAGGAATGAGTTTTTGAAGATGTAAAATTTAATGGATAAAGTAATAAAAATGAATTATATAGATAAAAAAATATTAACAAGTTATAACAGTTTTATTTCTTTATTTTATAAGAATTTAATTTCTTTATACTTTATTTCTTTATATTCTCTTTAAATTATTTCTAAAGTATCGAATTTTAAAGTTATTTGTTTCCGTATTATATTATCCTTTTAAGTAGGTGACAGTTGGAAGATTAAAATAATTTTAGTAGAATAGGTTTCTATTCCTCTACTGTTATTTAATATATTTTTTTCTTTATTTAGGGGAAGATCTTAGTGGTGTAGGATTAAACTTTGGAGGTTATAGTGGTACAATTAGAGTTTTGAAAGTGTACAAGAACAATTTTGGAAATAAGCACGTTACTTCTTCTTCTAGGTAGTTAGAGAGTTAACGTTAACATTTATTTAATTAGATATTGTTATATTTGTATGAATTGTATTGTTGTCGAAATTGTATTACGTTAAAATATGATTATATATATTTGTATATAACTATTTGATAATCAGAATGTTAATATGAATTTTAATAATATATAATATATTAATTAGACATACTTTATATATTGTTTTATATATGTATTGGAAATTGAAAATGTTATGGTTTTGGATGCCGAATGAAATTGAAACAATTTTTAAAAAGGATTGTTAAGAATTTATTCGGCAAGTCGACAAGTGTATTGAGTTACAGATAATATACTGAATTAAGTAAAGATGTTGATTCTTCAAGGAATAGTTCTGTTTTAGAATTTCAGCGTCACTACTCAACAAGCAAATTCAGTTTTAAGATGATTTGATAATAATTTGAGTCAATAAACCTAAAACGTAAAAGAACAGTTAAAAATAAGTAACAATTATGAAAAGGAGTTTGTAAGATCTAGAAGGACTGGGATTGAACCTCATCTATCTCCCTCATTCATATTTTGGATTTGATGCACATATAAAATATGAAATTCATAAGAAAATTTCCTAAACACTGATCCCTCAGCTATTTAGTAAATTACTCAGCATTAAGAACAGATGTTATACGCAATTAATACATCGAAACCTATCCCTAGTATTCTACTATATTGAGTATTTTTATCTAAGTCGAAAACTCAAAAGTACTTCCCAATTAAATTTAAGAATCAAAATCAAGACTCTATTGATCAGATAAAATCTAGCATTAAGCACAAGATAAAAATACCGATTGAGTAGAAACTGAATATTATATATAAAAATCACCAAAATATGAATAAGTTTAAAAGATTACATTCAATCCCAAAAATGAAGAATTAGCTACCCATGGTAGCCATTACAACCCAATGAAAGGAACATTGCAAGAGGAAAAGAAAATCTTGATTCTTAGACGTCTGACTTCGTCCTCTAGGTTTTGCCTCCGTCCTCTAGGTCTTGATTCCTTCCAAAATCCTAAAAATCTCCTCTTAAACTTGGTTTTGGACCTAGGTTAAGTGGCTTTTCTTTTGGACCTTTCTCTGTTTTAAATTTTTTATTTACTTTCTTCATGAATCTTCCAATCTATCATCTTCTTTATTCTTTTATATATGAAATCTCATAATAATTGAGATTAAGTGATTTCCCTTTAACTTATGACGAGTAATTATTATTTTAAATAACACTTAAATGCACAAGTATTCAATATTTAAAAATACTCAAAATTGATACTCATCAATGATATATTTCGGATATTTTATTTTAAAGAACCATGTGTTATTATGTTGTGTGTCCATGTATTATACATGACCAAAAGGTGTAGATTAACATTATATACACATAATGATATATATATATATATATATATATATATATATATATATAAATAAACAGATGCTCAAATTTCATTTTTAAAATTGAAATAGTAAAGGAGAAAAGTACTATTTTGTGATGTGTGAATAACAGAAACTTCTGTTAAGCATTGAAAATGGATGTAATAATAACTGAAGAAAATATTGTTTTATTATTCCTAAACTGTTCCCAAATCTTTGATTTGCATATTCTATTACTATAATTGTGTCTAATCTCTCTCCCATGTTCCCAGACAAATTGAAAATTTGAAATACAGAAGAAGTTACCTGATTCAAAGGAGACAGTATCAGAAAACCATGATGAAAGAAACATAAGTGCAGAAAATGAGAATATTTTAGCAAGGAAAAGAAGGTACATGAACCACTTTGTATTGCATTGATGTAATTAAAAAAGTCAAAAAGAGTATTACTGTGGCACAGAAAGTGTAGTTACTTCTACACGCATGTTTGCCTTTTAGTTGTCACCAAACTTACTCTGCCTCTTATCAATTTCTATTCATCATGTGGGAGCAACAAATTATAATGCAACAGTTATGTGTATAAATTATAAAGAATATTGTTTTTTTCAATTTTATAAATTTATGGAATTTTGAATTATAAGAATTAATATCTTCATTTTAAGGCCATAATTTATGGTGGTCAACATTATTTTCCTAACTGAATGCCAGCACAGTCTCCTTCTATCTTCTCATTAATTATAATTGTTACTAATCTAACAAATTTTTTATTTATAATAAAAAAATCAAATAGAAGATAAGAAGAGTATTTTTAGAAGTAAGTGGAGAATGGTATCTTTTCAAAAACATTTATAGATAAATTTAAAAAAAAAAAAAACACTCTTAATCATCCATCTTTTTCATCGCTTCAGTCACGAGAGAACAAAAGTTATACTAAGATATATAATTGAAATTTAATGATGATAAATAATTACTTTTCCTATTTTTTTCTTATTTCTTTTTAAACTGTGGAAAGTTGTATACTTTAACTATTTTAATCAAATGGAGAAGAAAAATGTTGTGAAAAAGGAAAAAAAGGGAGATGCCGATTTTATAAGTAGAAACTTCAGAAGTTATATTCTTTTGTGAGATAAGCTACATTCAGGCAATCACAATGGGAGTTATTGAATTATATTTGTTTCATTGTTTTTATTAGAATGTGTTAAATATTATAATTAGTAATTCTAATGATCTAAAACACTAATTTTGTTGATGGTGATAGTTTTGATTTAATTGAAGTAATGAATAATCAAAATTTCATTTAGTTAGTGTATTTAGAAGTGAAAATTATACTTATTATGATATTTAGGACTAGTAAAAAGTTTATAATATCTTGTTTTGATGAATTACATAATATATGATTTTTTTTTCTTGTTTTTAATATTTTGTTTGAATATTGAATTATCATTTGATTATCTGAGTTGTTAGTTGAGTGAAGCTTAAAGCGATTATAAAGATACATTATATTAGTTTTTATTCTTTAAAGTTGATATAGTTCAAAACACTTAAATTTGTTTAAATTGTAGGGCGCTTAAACGATAAGTTCACAACTTAGATGAAAGAGTTATATTTTTTAAGTAACAGACTACATATATAATATTATTAATAACGTAATTTTATCTTGGTTGTTATATTATGTTGTAATTGAATCATATTTTTGTATACATGTGTATATATAAAATTATTGAATGAGATGTATATTAATTGAGACTTTACATCTATAATATATATATATATATATATATATATAAATTATAATATACGAGTGTGATATAAATTTTATATTATAAATAAATTAATTTTATAAAATTAAATTAGAATTAAAACATATGAAAATGATACATGTGATGAGATAAAATATAATAAATAAATATATTCATATTATGAGAGTTTTGTATTGTAATCATCATTATCGTAAGTATATGGATCTTTTAAAAATAAAATATCCTAATTTAAGTAAAAGTGTTACTAATAATGCATGTATATGATAAGAGGTTGTAACTTTTGTATCTTTTTCTTCATTTCTATTTCCTTTATTTTCTTCTCTCTTTATTTTATATAAAAAACATAGCACATCCACAGATAAATTAGATTACATCTTTTATAAAGTGTAAAGGGGTTTGCAATTCCATGATTGGACATGTATTAGTATCATTTTGTCCTAATCATAAAACATTTTTATATGCTGAAATCAACCAAAAGCATCCAAATCACATAGGAAAACCATTTTGTTAAAACATAAAGATTGAGGAATATTTGTCCAAGACAAAGACCCCTGAAAGCCTTCCATCATACTCATTCCACAGCAACATATATCGATATCACCCTTTCAATTTTCAATCCTCCACATAACACAAATGCCCACATCTATATATGCTTTCCAAATTATAATGGAAAACACCAACTTATATTCTTCAATGCATCAAACCAATTTATCCCACTTGCATCTTCAACTTCAAGATTCAGCTCATAAATTCTTCCAAATGATTTTTTAATACAAAATGTTGTATTGAACTCATACCATGTCAGACTTAATTATATGAAATTAGTTTTTGAACAAATGAACAGGAGAAAAACGGTGAAAGAGAAAAAAGGCAATTCCAAAGCCTAAACCATTTCAATTTCATGAAGTTTCAATAAGATTTTAATTCCCAGCAACTTTATTTGCATGGTCACTTTCTATACCTAGTTTTTTCTATCATGATACATGACCACCAATTATTCTTTTTAGCTTTTGTTATTACTATTTTAGTTCAGTGTGGTTCTGACTGGTTTCCTTTTACCAACTCTTTGTTTTGTTTTGTTTTTTCTCAGAGAACAAGTCAAAAGATGAAAAGAAAACAAAAATTAGGGTACATAGAGGAAAGGTATGTATTTTAAAATAATTTGACTTTTAAAAAAATATACTAATTAATTTTTAACATATATGCACTGTTAGTATTGAAGATTTTGCACTACTAATTAATTTCAAAACAAATTTGGTTTGACTTTATGAGATGACTAGCATGAAATTAATAAATTAATAAATTCTAAATTCACCACATGGATTAATTTATGATTGAATTACAGTATTATAAAAGACTATAATATCCATATATATTCCTTTTAGATAAGTAATAAGATGGATTGTAAACAAAAAATGCATTAATATGAAAAATATTTCATCTGCATATTTTGATAATTATATTTATGTACCACTCAAATAGTTATTTAAATTATTTAATTAATTATTTTCATAATTCATGTAATAATCTATAAATATATTATAAATAAAAAATGAGTGATATTATAAAATATAAATTAAATATATAAATATGTATAAGTTCAGTTTGTGTTGAATTATATCGGTTTAAAAAATAATTTGCTATGTCAATATTATTACATTTGTTATTTTGTTTGTTTTAAAAATATACTTTTAGTTTTGTTCAAAAATGTATACCTGGTAATTTTAATTTAATGTATATTTTACTTATTTAACATGTTTATTTTGAAGTATACCTGGTAATGTTATTTAACAATATTCATTTCTGGTTTTGAGAACTAAACATTTTCCTTTTATAAAATGTTTTATAGAAAACAGGGTATGGAAGTGGATGAATCTATGAATATGAAAATATGGAGAATGTTTTATTTATTTATAATTAGAATTACAGTAAGAAAAGGTTGCAATAGAAATATGTAAAAGATGCTTGCAATGATTATAAACAGTTAATACAGAAGGAAATATTTTAATTTTTTAAACGGTCACTTTATTTTGTTTTTAAAATAATAAAACTAACCACAGAACATTCAAACTTAGTTGGTTGCGATACTAGGAAAATGTTGTTACTGTGTGTTTTTATATAACTCGATTTATAATTTTAAAATTATATTTTTATGAGTGACTAAACTATATTTAGTTAACTAAAAAAACACTGTTGAAGAAATTAATTAAGATTTCTGAAAATATTAATTTATTTTACTACCACATTAAATAATCTAAAAATAATAAATTTATTTTTGTAGTCAAATTTATTTTTTTTATCATTAAAAAAGTTAGACTGCCACCTCTTTATGAAAATGTTATTTATAAAAAATTTGATGAAAAAAATATTATCTTAAAATATAATTTTTTAAAAAGTTAAACTAAATAAATTTGACACTAAAGTGTTTTATTCATAAATTGAAAGAGATATTTTGTTTTGGTAGTAAATATTAACTTGTTAAGGATACCATAATGTTTTCATACACACATTCCACCAGAGGTTTAGCCTTCTTGAGAGTGCGTTAGCTTAATTAAGATAATCTTAACTCAATTCTGGACAGTAATCACAGTATTATTGTTAACACAGTAATTATCTATTTAAACACTCACTAATTATGTAATTATATATCTATGTGATACATTAGAAAATGACGTAATGCACCATTTGACAAAGTGTGTCATTCAACATTTTTCCAACAGTGCCCCCATTATACAAAAAAAATGTCAGTTTTAATATTATTATTATTATTTATAATTATATATAATTATATATAGAGATAAAGATATAATTCTCGTTAGTTAGGAGGAGAAAGGATTGAAGGAAGAAACCATAAAGCAAGACACTTTTTTTCTTCTCCTTCACCTTCCTCTCTAATCCTGGGTGCCGTGCCCTAGATTTTCTCTATCCCTTCTCAACCCTTTCGATCGTTCCTAAATTCCAAACCCTTCACCCTCCCGCTAGGGTTCCTATGGATTCCGAAGACGATATGCACGACGCCAACGATATGGAGTCACTCGACGACGATTTCTACAGTGGCGAGACCGAGGACGCTCCCATGGATTACTACAGTGACTACGATGACGTCGCCGACGACTACTTCGAAGACGCCGATGATTCTGACCGGATTGAGTCTCGCCGCCCCGAGGTAGGTCTATTCCTCCACTCATTTTTCTGATTCATTTATTCATTACTCTTTTCCACATGCGAATGGTGTATCTCCTGCTTTTACCGACTGTCAAGTATTAAGTCATTCGAGTGAAGGAGGATGATAACTCGACTCTTGCGGTGGAGTAATTTGATCCTGCACTCGAGAGTCGATGTATTCTGATGGAAAGGGTACTGTTCAAACACGATACGTGATTGGTTCTGATAAATTCTGGAACTACACCGGAGTGTGTGGTTGGTAGGGCAGGAATTTGTGCACAATTGATCTTGATGAGTAATAGTATTGATCAATCGCCGGAATTGGTTGATGATGTATCGAGAGGACCTTGGTTTAAACGGTGGAAACAATTTTCACTCCATTTCGGTTCTGTTTTCTTCAAAATGAAAAATATCAAATGAATTATGACATGCAATCTCTTGGTTGTCTTGTGGATATGATCATGAGTGTTCTAGTTTCTAATTCGAGACCTGTTGTGTTACTCGTGTCTCTGTTTGTTTCTGGAATCGTATTATCCCTGTCTGATTGACAGATCCGTGTTCCGATTTCAGCAAAATTTTACCATACTGAGGGAATTGGACATCCGGCAAAGGCAGGAAGATGACATCACACGAGTATCGACTGTTCTTTCAATACCGCGGGTTTCTGCGAGCATCCTACTTCGTCACTATAATTGGTAAATTTTTTTACTTTTTGACCTTGTATTGATTTTGTTTTGTGTTGCAGTTTTGTGGAATGTATAGTTTGAAGCTGCCTTGTATGATACGTGGGATTTTGTCTCTTTTATTGTTTACTCATGTACTAAAGGAGAGCGAATTGGTGATGCAGGAGTGTTAGTAAGGTGCATGATGCTTGGTTTGCTGATGAAGATCAAGTTCGAAAAACAGTTGGTTTGTTGGATAAGCCAGTTTACCAGAATTCTAATGCTAGAGAGGTGAGGGGTGGTTGTTTGGGGTTTAAAACAGGTCAACTAATTTTGAATTTTCTTGTCATATGCTGCATGGGTTTCATTTAATCTTCAATGTATGAATTATCTCACATTTACCCCTTCGTGTGGTCAGCTTACTTGTGGCATCTGTTTTGAAATGTATCCTCGTTCACGGGTTAAATCTGCTGCTTGTGGTCATCCTTACTGCTATTTGTGTTGGGCAGGTATTACCTTTTTGGCATCCTTCTGTTCTTTGCTTGTCTTGACATTGTTATTAAAACATCCTTGTTCTGTTGTCTTTTATTTTCTTTGGTTATAGCGTCAATACATGTATCATCAATATTCTTTCCTTATTTTCTATAATTGTGTTAACCCATGTTCTTCTATTCTTTTTTACATGCTAGGATATATTGGCACATCAATCAATGATGGTCCAGGATGTTTGGTGCTGAGATGTCCTGATCCCACTTGTGGTGCTGCTGTTGGTCAAGATATGATTAATCTTTTAGCATCTGATGAAGATAAAGAGAAGTATGACCGTTACCTTCTTAGGTCCTATATTGAAGACAATAAGAAGGTATTTGTAGATTTTCAATTTGGGCTTTGGTAATGATAGTTAAGGAATTTATACATTTTTTGTACTGCCAACTACAATATTGTATTAATTTTTTGACAATTTATGTCCAAATTATGCATTCATAATTCTTCACATGTTGATATAAGTGTCAGTGTGGCTACAAATGACTATAAATTCCTACATTTTATTATAAATGGTCCATTAGTTGACACGTAATGTTTCCCTACCTTTCTTATTAAGTCATGCTTATTTTTTATGATCATTATGTTCTACCCTTTTTGACATCCTTCTCTATTTCATTGTCTAATCCTGCTTTCTGTATTGTGCAGACCAAGTGGTGTCCTGCTCCAGGTTGTGAGTATGCAGTTACTTTTGATGCCGGAAGTGGAAATTATGATGTATCTTGCCTTTGTTCATATAGCTTTTGCTGGAATGTAAGTTATATGTTGTTTTAGATTTTTATAGCATTACATTTTAGAATTTTCATATTCCACTAACTTTGCGTTGTTGGATCTAAAGTGCACAGAGGAGGCTCACCGCCCAGTGGACTGTGGCACTGTGTCAAAGTGGATTTTGAAAAATAGTGCAGAATCCGAAAACATGAACTGGTACACATATATTTTGAAATCTGTTGATATTAGCTTCTTGCTGTGCTTTACTAATTGTCCCTGTTTGTAGTTGGCAATAAAAATTGTAGTATTTGATGCCTAATTTATGTCGAGGTCAATGAGTTTTTATTTGTTATAAATGTGTATTTATCAATGCCTTCTTATACGTGTGTATTTATTAATATTTTTTAAACTGGACTGGTTATTGAACCAATGTTTTAAGGTTCAAGGGCTCATCCATATTTGAACTGGTATCTATGTACTGTTTAAATTTTATTTAATAGAATAATATTCACTAGACTCATTTATGTGAAGCCTGATGCCTAATTACAATCATTTTGTTTTATTGAAATCTTTACATCTCTCTCTCTCTCTCACTGTGTGTGTGTATTTATATCTATATAGATAGATCGATAGATTTAAGTTGATAACAAAATATTACTTTAAGGGCAAATTGTACTTACCTCTCTTAAGGTTATAATAAATTAAACTTGCACCCTCTCTAGTCTTAAAATAGTCTCTTACCTCCCGTATGTTTCTAATCAAATCGCTCTCACTCCCTATAATTTTTAAACAACCATTCACCTCCTTCGTGATTTTAGTAAATGACATTTACATTCCGTATGTTATTAATAAAGTGATACTAATATCTCCCTTATTTTATTAATTATTTTTTGTTTATACAAAATCTTTAATTTCTATATTTTAAAGCTTTAATTTTTTTAATTTTCATATTTTCTATTTAAGTTTTAGTCAATATGATATTTTTAAATAAAATAAGGAGTTGAGTGTCCTTTATAAAAACTATAAGGGGGTGAATGTTTATTTTATAGGGGATATGAATGCCCTTTTATTAAAAACATAAGAAAGGTGGATGTCTATTTTAAAACTAGAGTGAGGGAATTATTTAGCATAACCTCAGGTATGGTAAATGCAATTTCCCCTTAATGAACACATTACAGAACACCAAAGGGTAGCAACATTTTACACCGCTGTTGTAATATAAAAATACTCCTGGTGCTTAATTATATTAAAATATATTTCGATATTGTATTGAAATTAAGCACATTCAATTATGAAATAGGATAGAGGAATTGAGGAGTAATAATGGAAGGGTGGGATTACTTTTTTCTTGAGTGTGCATGTGGGTGGGCTTGAAGCATAGTTATCAAACCCACGGCTCAATTCGCAAACTTGTACGAACCTATGAATTTGCTCACTGTCTATGAGTCGACTCATCTCCAAACTCGTTTCTGGGTGGACTCAGAGCAAACTCCGTTCACTTGTGGTAGACTTATGAGTTCAAGTCATTGAGTCTATGGTTGGGCACAACAACAACATGAAATGTTGTCGTTTGCAGAAAACAAAATCAACTGTGCTTTGAAAACACATATAGAGAACGATAGGGTTGAGTCCTAGCTTCTCCAAACAAAAAATTGTACCTCAACGTGGTTGATCAGATTTCATGCTTCATCTCTGGCCGCCACCGCTTCATGTCGTGTTTCTTCGGTGATGTTCGTTTCTACTTGGTACTGTGTTTCCAGCTGTTGTTGAGAGACGTTTGCTTCGCATAACGTGTGGCATCACGATAGTGTCTCTAACGGCCATTGTGTCGCTCTTCTTTGGCGCTATCATCTTCTCTGAGTTGCCTCTCCTCTCTCCAAAGAGATGAGCATGCCGTTTTACCCACCCACCACCACCATTTCTCTTTTTAATTTTTCCTACTATATTTTCTCTGATTTAATATCATTAGCAGACTGGTTTTCTTTTCTTTCTTTTTTTTTCCTTTTTGTCAGATCTGTTTTGTTTTTAAAGTTTTTTTTTTCTATTTAATGTTTAGTTGCAAAACTTTAGTAGTCATGTGCACTACTAAACTTAGTTTTTTTAGAATTATGGAATTATTGTTTACTATTTTGATTGATTGTGGTGTTGAAAGGTTGAATTAGTATGATATTATATTTACTTTTTATATTGCATAGACTCTTACTAGTCTATGTAGAGTCTCAAGTTAGATAAGATAACCTTGGTTTGAAGGATTATTTTTTTGTGAACCCATCTATACTGCACCGAATGAATTTCTGTTTCATTCTTCACTGCTGCGGTAGACATGGGGATCAGAAGTAGAGATGTCACAACGAAAGGCTTGGAGCAGCTTCGTCTAATGGCAAACAGCCAGCAAGAAAGGTGATCTCACAATGGAAACTATTAAAAGTATCACCAACACTGGCAAAGAAGGCAATGCGTAGCACAGAGGATTTGGTTTCAAACTTTAAGTGATCCATTTTGAATCGGATGCCAAGAAGTATAGTTTGGTTGCAGCAGATATTTGACTATGTACTAACCGGTGATTATGCATGGTCCTAGAGATGGTCTTGATAGTGAAGAATACCAATTTCAAACGGGAAAACCAATTTTGAAGTTAATTGATTGCTTGTAACTTTACTATTTATGGCATACGATTCCTCTGTGATGGTTTTTGCACAACAAAACTAGAGAATGTTCTACAAACTGTTGATCCTTTGTGAATATTTGATTTTTATACCTGAATTAGGTTAAATGATAGCTGGAGGGATGTTAATCCCTTAATTTGAAAGAACAAAAAAAAAACAGTACAAGGCTGCGTATTTGTGTTTTACTTTTTTTTTTTTTTTTTTTTTTTTTTTTTTTTTTTTTTTTTTATTTTTTTTTTTTTTTTTTGTTTTTTTTTTTTTATTTTAAAAAAAAAAAAAAAAAAATAAAAGGGTTTTTATTTTTTTTTTTTTTTTTTTTTTTTTTTTTTTTTTTTTTATTTACATCTTTACTGAATCAGTTCTTAATCCATGGAGTTTTCATGTAGTGCACTGCTCTAAGCAGTGAAGTTCATAGTGTAGAAACCTAGCTATTCATTATTTTTATTTGATGGTTCAATACGGTTTGGGATGCAAAAGATACAGATTGAGGAGCCAATCACATGGCAGCTGAAATTGCGTCACAAATTGGTGGATTTGCTTGATACAGCTCAGAAGTTTGGAATTGTCGGGTACTACTGATTGACTGTGGGTTTGTAAATTGTGTGGGCAACACAGTTGGGTTAATATGATTCAATGTGATATGATGAAGTGAAAACACACCTGAACTAGAAGTAAAAATGGACAGATATGCATAATGTGCAGGAAGAAAACCTATTTTATTAATCTATTTCTGCCAATTTGTCCTCAACTGTACCTGAGAACAGAGCTAGGAACAAACTTTAGAGTTCAGATTTGGACTACTTGACTACCTACTGGTCATGAGCTAAAAGTTTACGAAAGATATTCTTATCAATATATCTTAAAATATTGTATAGCATAGGTCATATCTTAGGATTGACTTTCATAGCTCTTCATGATTTCTTTCCTTATTTGACTTGATTAGGTTATAGAGTATAAATAGGGGTCAATGTTTTCTTTTTAAATTTCAGATAATAGCTTGCACATCAAGTAATTGTGAATTTTTGCTTTTGTAATTTTTCTTTGATTCATTCTGTACATAAATCCTAATTTTGTTTTTGAGAGATAGATCTTGTACATTTTGTTAATAATATATAACTATGCATCAAATTTGTAATATTTTTCAAGCCAGTTGTGCTTCTTGATTCAGAGGTTGAATTATGATTTGATATATGATAACCAATTTCCATGTTATACACTACTACAGTGTCATATTTTGGAGACTCAAGATTTGATGCACCAAACCAACTATTAATTAATGTCTTTCAGGATACTTGCCAACTCAAAGCCGTGTCCAAAGTGCAAGCGACCAATTGAAAAAAACCAAGGGTGCATGCATATGACTTGTACTCCACCTTGTAAATTTGAATTTTGCTGGTATGTTTTTTCCTACCTGATTATTTTGCATGCTTCCACTTCTTTTTTCTTCCTTTCGTTGGTATGAATGATGCTTTTATATGTGTCTAGTGTCTCACTATTTCCAAACAACTTTAGCTTATGTGAATTTTAACTAAACTTGATATATTTTTTTTTATCTGCATAGGCTATGCCTTGGTGCATGGTCAGACCATGGTGAAAGGACGGGCGGTTTTTATGCTTGCAATCGTTATGAAGCAGCTAAACAAGAGGGAGTGGTAAGGGACCTTGGAATACTCTACTTTTCTTGATTCAGGTTTCAGGCTACCGTTATCTGAGTCTGACTACTGCCATATATTTTGATAATGATATCTGTTTATGAACTTAATCTTGTTGCATGTAGTATGATGAAACTGAAAGAAGAAGAGAAATGGCAAAGAATTCGTTGGAGAGGTACACGCATTATTATGAGCGGTGGGCCAGCAACCAATCTGTATGCACGACTCCACACTTTTTCTATTCATTATCATTATGATTTTTTTATCTACAAGTTTCACATCCACTGTTTAATTTTTATTTTGCTTGAATTCCTTTGGGTTAATGACATATAACTAATTTTATTTTTCTGTAACTATCAGTCAAGGCAAAAAGCTCTTGCAGATCTACACCAGATGCAAACTGTTCATGTATGTTATACATACTTTATTTTTTGTTTTCTCCCATCTTATCCCCTCCTTCCTCTTCCCTCAAATTAGGTTGCATGTGGTTTTGACAACTGAAGTGAAATATAATTTTCTGTACTAGGGAATGCTGATTTTTAAGCGTGATTTGAAACTTTTAGGAAAGTGGAAAGTGAAATTGCAAAAGGCAAAATATGTTTAGTCCCTCAATTTGACACAGTAAAAACATTGTCCATCCTTTCATTGTACAATAATAAAGAATTGAACGTTGAATAAATAGACTGAAAATAACTAGCCAAGGTCTTAGTCTTTCCCGCATTCCTCGTGGCTGCACTTTTTTATTTTATTTTTTGCTTCTTTCTTAGCGTTTTGATTATTTTACTGTCAGGTGTTTGTCAATATAAACTCTCAAACTAAAAAAACAATATACCTTCTCCTGTATTGCTTTGTCATTTTCTTACTTATTATTAGAGCTTAATATCTGCTTTTCAGGAACTGTAAAATTGTGTAGTAATTGTCCTTTTTTCCTTTGGCAGATTGAGAAGCTAAGTGACACACAGTGCCAGCCTGAATCACAGCTTAAGTTCATAACGGAGGCCTGGTTACAGGTAAATGAATATTAGTAGTTTTGGACTTGGTATAATAAATTGTAAAATTTGTTGATTGTTTTACGAAGCTTTCAATTGTTTTTGGACTGAGTAATAGTTTTTACGAGGAACATGTTTGGACGCTTTATAAATACTTATGAGAGAGAAAAATAAAAAGCAAAAATTAGTTTATGCACAATTTAAAAATACAAACTTAAGTATGTTATGAGAAGACTTCTGCAAGTTAACTTATGCTTTAGTTAATTTTAATTTTTCTTTACTTTTTCTCCTAGAAGTGCTTAAGAAAAGTTCTTTAAAAAAAGTTTTAGGAATCATGATTCACTATTAATTGAACTGTTTTCTGAAGCTAGTCCTATGACGAGAATGTTTTCAACTGTTGTGAACTGGAAGGCTTTCTAATTTGAATTTCATGTTGGCAGATTGTTGAATGCAGGAGGGTGCTGAAATGGACATATGCATATGGGTACTATTTACCGGAGCATGAACATGCTAAAAAGCAGTTCTTTGAGTACTTGCAAGGTTTTTTTTTATCAACTTTAATTTTAGTTTGGAATGTCTTGCATTTGTGGAGGTTCCCCCTACAAACGATACTTTTATTCCCACCAGGTGAGGCAGAATCTGGTTTGGAGAGACTTCATCAATGTGCTGAAAAGGAACTACAGTTATTCCTAAATGCCGATGGCCCATCCAGAGAATTCAATGACTTCCGCACCAAACTAGCTGGATTGACCAGGTAGATGTCCCTGTTTGTATAGATGTTTCTGTATTTTATATACCTCTGATACACCAAGAAGATATCCGCCAACCCGCAATGTATATATATTTTCTTAATGTCGGTTCTATCAGTCTATTAATTTGGTTCCAGTGTGGAGTTAGTTATGAATGTTTTGTAATTCATTGTGTTTTGACAGTGTGACTAGAAACTACTTTGAGAATTTGGTGAGGGCATTGGAGAATGGTTTATCTGATGTGGATAGTAATGGGGCTGCTTCGAGCCAAGCAACGAGCTCCAAAAACGCCGCAGGGAGCAGCAAGGGGAGAGGAGGAAGAGGAAAAACAACTATTCGAACTAGCATATCTGGCAGAATGACTGATGACAATCGTTGGTCTTGTGAACATTGTACCTATGCAAATGCTAGGTCTGCCACCACATGCCAGATGTGCAATCAACAGCGGCGATGAAACTTGAATCCTCCATTAGAGACAAATGTCTTCTGCCTCAGGCCAATGCACCAAAAGCTAAAATGGAGTCTTTACTTCCTGTTATATCATCTACTGGCTCCGTTTTGTAAGGCTATTTTAATGTGAAAAGGGGGTTAAGTCGCGTAACAAAGGTTATCCTCCTTCCACTCCTATTGGATACATCACAATTTAATGTATATAATGTTTTATCTTAAACTTTCCATGTTGGGTTTATGCAACAGGCTTCTGTAACTGAATATCATATACAGAACATACTGGAGATGAACACAAATGTGCTTGTTTGTGTCCTGATTTCTTCTAAATCTCTCTGCAGCTTCTTTAATTTTACCTTCAGTTCTGTATAAGCTTCAGTTGTTTTTTTTTTTTTTTCTTAAATTTGACGAATAAGGGACCATTTGACAGAAACTCATACTTATAACGCAGATTTATAGTACCTGTGAACTTTGACTGGATTGAGAATATGGCTGTCTTTTTTTTATATGTATCGTGAACATTGAGCAAGCCTTGCTAGGTTGATACTTTTTGGAGGTATGGAATGTGTATGGTACTTTTATTTTTTATTTTTTATCATAACCATCAGTAGCGGTTCTTTTTTAAATGATAATATTTAAAGATAGAATGGTAATTAATTTTAAATATATTCAGTGTTTAGTGTATACAAGTAATAAATTAAATAATAATAGAATATAATAAATATTATATTTGAATGATAATTTTTAAGTTACGTATAATTTATATTTTTTCAAACAAAGGAAATCATAAAATATAAGTTTAGCTAAATTATAAAAGAATATTTTATTTATATAAGCACTTTTTTATATTCTAAAAAAATGTAATCTTAAAAATTATTTAAACAATTGGTATTTAATTTTAATATTCTAGTAAATAATATAATTTTAATTTACGTCTTAAAATAATTTAAAATATAAATACATATAAAGATAACATGTTAAATAAAAAGTTATAATATATAGATTAATATTAATAAAATAGTACTTTATTTATAGAGTTACATTTTTTTGTTCTTAAAACTATATAAATTTTGTAAAATTAATATTATGATTCAATTTTTTTTCTCTAGAAGTGATGATACACTGTAGTAATCAAGATCAAGATCATATTATTATGTTGGGTAACAAACAATTTTAATTCAAAATGAACTTTGTAAATGCTTAACCGAAGGCCAAGCTTACTTAGATTCTGAAAATCCTCTGACATAACGACAGCAAGATAAAGTATAATCTAAGATTCCACTAATTAGAAGAAAGCAAGAAGAATTGTCGTTGACTTGGAGGGGTTAGATTTGGACCTACCAATGACTAAATGAGGAGTCTAAAGTTATTTTTATTTCGAAATGAAAAGCCATTTTGTCTAAGATAAATTAGTCTTGACCTGGTCCATCCTTTTAAACTGCTCAAATTTTATATAATAAAATAACAGATATTGCAACTTTTTCGTTGGAAGCATTTTTTATCTTCTCTTTTCCTTCTCCAAGCACAATCATCACACACATATTTTCTCCATTCCCTTCACCATTTCTTCCCCCTCTTCCTCTCACTCGTGATTCGTCTAGGGAAAGGACCCTTTCTTCACTCAAACGTTAAACGCCCTATAAATTTTTCATAACAATATGATTATACAGGCCGAGACTATTCTTTTCTTTTTCAACAACAATTCCATTGTTAGAACACATATATATGTCTTCTGCTTTCAGTGTCAACATTTTGTTTTCTCTGTTGATGCCACTTTAATCCCTTTAATTACGTCATTAACATTCAATATCTTCAATTAATCAATTAGTCAAAAAGAGTGTGACGATTTTCGATTCCCCCACCAACTATAGCAGAAGTTCAAAAATGTATTCTGCTTATACCATGACTGTAGAAATAAAAGAAACTGAACATAAACTCACGACTTTAATCCTCAAATTAAAAAAGAGAATATAAATTTAGTTAATCTTGTATAAATTATTATATATTTACAATTAAATAAACAGTAAGGGAATCGAGATACTGAAACTCATCTCACAGATAACAGAAAAAACGTAAACAAAAATAGCCTAATATTGAAAACTTAACAAATCTATGGGTTCCCCAATTTCCTTCCAGGATCCATCCCCTCTTCTGAGTTGGTGACTAATCGGGAAACTGCAATCTTGCAGCATCAAAGAAAGTCCTTTGTTGGTCCAGGGAGAATCCAAGATTAGTAGAAACATATACAAACCCACCAATACAGAAATTGCAAGACAAAGATACATGTCTTCTGTGAAACTTGCTTGAGTCATTAACCAACACTTAGAGAGAGAAAGAGAGAGATTATGTGAGTTAATTTAGATTATTTAGATGGGTGTTTAAATTTATATATGCAGAGAAGAGAAGTTGAAGGTATATGAGACAGATATTTTAATGATTAAGTTAAGGTTATGTTATTGTATATGTATAGAATAAATATATTTAAGTATTTTTCAATTTCTATATTATTTTCAATGATATTTGTAGAAGTTAAAGGGTAACCCTATAAAAAAGTAAACCACTCAATAAAGTACTTAAAAAAAAAATTGTTTACCTGATATTTTAGATTGATGTGAGATTAAAAAAAAAAAGTAACTTTGTAAATGAACTTCACATAAACTGTAAAAAAAGGCTCTTCTACTAACTTATTTCAAAACTATTTTCCAAATTTCCTATGAAAATAAATTACTTATTTTTTAAGTGGTCGTGTAAAAAGTGTCTGATGTCTGAGGTTCTTCTTTTTAAAAAAAATAAAATAATATAAACTCCCAAAAAACTTTAGCCGGAGACATATATTGACCAAACGATATATATATATATATATATATATATTTAAAATATACCTTATTATTAAATTTTGTAACAATTGTTTTTATCTTACAATAGATTTTTAATATATTTATTTTGGTAGGAGAGACAATTTTGCTACTGAACTCTTTAATATATTTACTAAAACTTGATAGAATTGGATTATGAACATCTTGATGTGACTTTCCAAAACCTTTAGTTTTGACTAAAATATAAACACATAACTATAGACTATTTACTCGTTTTCATATTTAACATATCTTAGGAATATATATAAAAAATACATAGAAACTATAAATAATATAACATTTATAATTGGAATGATAAAATAAATTAGTATTTGTGAGAAATCTAAACTTATTTAAATGTTGACTTAAAAATATTCAAATTAATTAAATATTAATATAAGTAATACTTACCTTTTCATGTCAGGAATCAAAATAAGAATAGTTAACCTCGTGTTTTATGTCATTAACATTCCTAATCTTTATCATATATTTTATGTTATTATCATTTATAATCTTTATCAGATGTTTTACAAGCTATATTTAACATATAAAATGCAATATAAAGCACCAATTCAAATTAAGTATAAACATATAAAATACGATATTAATATACATTTACAGATAACGTACTGGGACAACCTAAATAATTAATACAACATATATAATTCATTCCTACTTAGAAAACATAAACCTCCACATGATCTTTCTGTGTTAATAATATCACTTTAGTTATTCCTAAAATATCACAAATATTTCAACAAAGTTGTCTTTCCATTCAACACATATTTAATTTAATTTATTATACATTAATCACACTTTGTGATTCTATATCAACATTTTCAATCCACTCATAATACACCAAACTCACATCATTAAATATAAACATTAAAATAAATAAATATTCAATTTAAATCAAACCAATAATAAATAAGTCAAACAAATATCAAAATACTAATAAAGCAATGATACTTAAGAAAATAATAGTTTTTGTTTTTTTTTTTTTTTTTTTTTTTTTTTTTAAATATTTGATTTTTAAT
>Ga0099824_1001975_pt1 | contig 29750 bp, 32 predicted proteins | sample SiratrowhiteBW_FD_76837 | JGI IMG/M metagenome (GOLD analysis project Ga0099824, IMG submission 76837) | Root nodule microbial communities of legume samples collected from California, USA - Siratro white BW | ecosystem: Host-associated > Plants > Roots > Nodule | place: USA: California... | reverse complement strand
GACCTGATTAATGTGCTGCTGTGAAATTGCAATTCAGTGTGATTGAGAATCTGCTGTGTGCTTATATCTGTCAGTATAACAAATTGATTCATTCGTGCCTTGAATCAATTTATTTCTTTACTGCACCTTATTTCTTTAGCACCAAGATTCATTAAAGTTTTTCAGATTGCGAAAACTATTTTCAAAGGTCTAAATTGGTTAAAATCTTTCAAAGTTCAATTCACCCCCCTTTTGATCTCAGCCTAAAACGATTTCAAATACTTATTCCAAAATATAATATGTTATCGGGTTGGGTTTTAATGTTTTTAATTGTTACTTTTTATTAGGTGTTTAACAGTTTATATTTATACTTTTCTTTATGTATTTGTCGATAATCAGGGTTAGAATTAGATGAGATGGTTCTCAACATGATTGTGTATGACCAAATGTGTCCACATAACGAAAAGAACATGGGGTCCTAGTGATATTAGTAAAGATTACCACTATTGTACTTGAGGAGCCTCGTGGAGGATGATGGCTATTCAGGAGGGCTAACAACAGATATGTCATTACTCTTTAATTGTGAGACATGTAACTTGTTAGTTAGAGAATGAAAGGATAAGCAATCAAGCGATTATATATTAGGTTATATAAGTTATTCATTTTAAATGCTAAAATAATATTTATTAGAATTTTTAGGATTATGACAAGTTGAAGTTGTTAGGACTCTAGATAATTTGGATGATCTGCCCAAATGGTCTATTAAGTTTCTAATAGTCTATTAGATGGTCTAATGGTAAAAAAAAATTGATGGTCAAAAAAATAGTATGTGGAGTTTTTATTTTGATGATAACAAAAAGTAATTAAATTATTGATCTATCTTGATTGTCTTACAATGTTTTGCACAACTAGACTACATAATATACTTCTAGAACGTCTACAACATGTATTTATAAATTATTATTATTATTATTATTACTATTATTATTATTATTATTATTATTATTATTATTATTATTTTAGTCTTATGTTACATTATAAAATTTTAAATGCTACAGTGCACTACAAATCAATATTTCAAATTCCCTTTTACTTTTATCTTCAACATTTGAAAGTAACTTACTTTTATTGTATTTTTTATGAGCTCCATACCAAGTCTTGGAGTCATGAATATTGACTCAGGGCAAAAACTTCCTCCACCCCATCAATCAATGCTAACGTACACCTATCACAGATCCAGAAGTATCAAAATACTCTTATTATTAACTTTTGAAAAATATTTTCTGAAAAAGTTGTAGAAAGTATTTTTTTGGAACATAAAATTTATATTTTAAAAAATATTTTCCAGAAATATATTTCAATTTTTTTTTCAAAATATAAATTTTATGTTTTGAAAAATATTTTTCAAAAATATATTTCAGAAAGTTATTTTTTAAATATAAAATTTATATTCTAGAAAAACTATTCTGTAATGTATTTTTAAAAAGTATTTTCTCGATATATTTTTACTGAAAAGGTGTTTATGGAATTTTATAAAAATATGGATGCGTTTATATTCTGGAAAGAAACTATTCTAAAATGTATTTTCGAAAAGTATTTTCCGGATATATTTTTACTGAAAAGGTGTTTCTGGAATTTTATAAAAATGATGGGATGCAAGTTAAAAGTGATCGGGTGCAGGAAGTTTTTGCTTTGACTGAGGTACTCACGAATGCATAATTATGGATCTTGTGCACCACACTACTTTGCTTGTAATAGAGTTAAGTTACAATTATGTCTACTCTACAAAGTATATGACCCTAAAATAATATAATTGAACAATGTTTAGAGGAGACTTGATGAGAATTGAGTCACAAAACTTGCTTAATGGAATGATGTCTGTAAGAAGAAACATGAACTAATATGGTCATATACAAAGACTCTTACACCATACATAAATTAGTTTCTTATCTACTCAGTTTTATCCAGTACCTTAATAACATCCCTAATCTGCTCTTAAGTACCTGACATCACCACACATATGACGATAAATGATAGATGAACATCATTTGCATAAACAAACAATTTGACACTTCTTTTACTTCTTCTACTTTATCTAAATTAGGTTATACACCATCACATGAGTGTGCAATATCAATACTAAGTTTTTCATGTAGGTGTCCAACAACAATCTCTTACCAAACAGCAATCATCACCACTAGAATAATTATAGTGAAGAGAAATACAACATGTAACAAACGTTGACAAGTATGGAATCTCATAAATGTATTAAAATATATTTATTTAATCAAAATCTTTACTAATATTCATCATAATTAAATGTTCTTGTTTCAAATTTATTTCAAATTTAAAGTTTATATTCATCATATTAGTTCGATACACTTAATATTTATTAACTAATTTAATATATATATATATATATATATATATATATGAGATATCTATATTATATTATTAATTACTAGTTAATTTTTTAATTTATACAAAAAATTAAAATCATGTTGATAAATTTTAAATTAATATTTATTTAGTATTTTTAATCAAATTTTCCTTTATATCATTTTAACATAATTTATATTCTTCTTATTTCTTTCAATAATTCTACATTATTATTCTTATTAATGTATATTCTAAGTACTTTGAGAATGTATTCATATATTCAATTGTTTTATTTTATTATTTAAGTTATTTTTGATTTAATTTATTATTTAAAAATCTCTATATTGCAATTTCTACTATTAAATATTATTTCATAGATTTTCAAATTATTTCATTTTAATATTATTACTTCAATAAATTACATGGGTTATTTATTATTTAAAATCAAATTATTCGTGCACATCATTAAAATTTTCAAACTACATTCTTATTTCAATACAAAATTATTTTTAGATTTAAAAAATAATTACACCATAATTAAAAATGTCACAATTTTTTTGTTATTAATATTTTATCCTCTTTTGAAATCTTCAATGAATATTTATCTTGCTTTCTTGTGCACAATGCTATAATTTAGTTCCCAAACTAAATGAGGTTAATTTTCAAACTAGAGGTAGAGATAGGTTAGATCACTGGACCAAGACAAAGGTTTATGACTTAATTTACATCAAACATAAATCAGAATAAACTTTTTCTTAGAAAATAGACCAAACCAAAACTTTCATTTAAAGTATTGAAAAGTCAGTTCAAAAAATCTATTTACCTTACAAATTAGCCTATATAAAGAATCATAAATAAACATTTATTCTTCTTCTTCATATTACTATATATAATTTTCTACCATGTATTAATATCTTTCATTTTTTTTAAATATGTTAATTATATGTGCGTACATACAGTGTCATGCTTTAACATATATTTGTTTACTGAGAATAAATTTGTGTTATTTAGGGGCTATGATGAACAATTTATAAAATAAATTATCAGGTTAAACCTTAAAAAAGAATGCTGATAGGATATAACCAAATAGCAATTGATTCTCATAAAAACTAACATAATTATTTTCATCGCTAATTTGATTTTAAATTATTACAAAATATACCCTTAAACAAACCTGTTGGCCAACCTTGAAAAAAAAAAGTCTACAATGTTTTTTTTTATAAAAAGATATAATTTTTGACACAAAATTTTCGGAATAAAATTTTCAAAATACATAAAATACATTCTGGAACAAGTATTCTATAATACAATTTTCAGAACATATATAATACTTTCTAAAATGACTTTTCCGTGATAAGTTTTCTTCTTCTATTCTTCTTTCACATTGGTGATGGTGCAGCAGCATCAGCAGTAAAGGCACTAGAGGTGGTGGGATGCATAGAATTTCGGTCATTTTACTCAATTATAGGTGCAGGTTAAAAAATGGGGGTGCAGGAAATAATTGACACACTTAAATAGGTCAAACTTAGTTCGGAATATTGTCTATTTACAGTTAAATAGAATTGAGGAGCGTTTAAATTTGGTCTGTTGAAGGTTCGGTAGAAAATGGCGGGAAGGGGAAGCGATTCGCAGAAACAACTGTTGAGCCTGATCCGCAATTTCGCAGCTGAGAAATCTGAAGGAGGTATTTCTCTCGTTTCGTTTTCAATTTTTCTATTTCACGGAAGAACAATAACAATGTGCATATGATATTATTCTGTGTTTGAAATTGAACGGCGAAGAACGAAGAGTAGTGACTCTGCGAAAGCAAATCGCGAAGCTCACATCGGAACTGAGCGAGGCCTATGCGGAGCTGGAAGATACCAAGCGTTGCAAAGAAATGCTCGAACAGGATCTCAAAGGCTTCGAAGTTCAATTGATGTTGAGTGAAGCTTCAAATCAAACGCTAGAGGTTACTTAATGCTTAAACTACCTGTTTAATCCAATTTTTCTATAACAATTTTAGAAAAAAAATTGAGATGATTTTTTCTTTAGGTTAAAATTAACTTTCACGTTCTTGTTTTTTTATCTATGAGAACTTCTTACAGAGAAATTTATCAAATCAGAAAGTTTTTTTCTCAATTTATTCTCTCATTTTCTTCTAATACAGTTCAGTTGAACATGCAGGCAAGGGTATCTTCTATTCAAGATCACATCGCTGCCGTTGGATCTGATTTGGAATCTCTCAAGGTACTACACGTTCTCACCGTTCTATGTGATTTCAAATATGTCGCTCTATAACTTGTCACTCGACCTTTTTGTTTGTATGTTGTGCTTTCATGATCGAAGTGTGAAGAAGCAGCTTTGCGGTAACACCTCGCCACTCTCCTGTGTTCGTTTCACCATTTTCCAAGTTAAATCGTTGCCTCGATAACCCTACAAATCTTCCATGTGTGTTTGCAGTGAGCAATTCTTCCACAACATGCTTCACATGAATGGCAAGATAAGGTTGTTCCCGTTAATAAGAATATAGTGCATTAGTGAAATGTACCATTCATAATGGAAACAACTTTACCACATATAGTCATTAATCCCTCACTAAATGCAGGAAATTTCAAGAAAGCATCGTTACTTGCGACATTGATGCAATAGATTGCACTGCTTCTGGAGGTACTGTTATTCTTTTCACTGTTATAGTCTATACTTTATATGTAAAAATACAACTCATAAACACAGAGCTGCAAGATTCTTGTATTGTAGTCTTGTAGGATGACACTGGTTTTTACATAGTTTCGGTTCCTTGTCACAAAGTGCACTTACCATGTTTGGACAAGAACCAAATTGTATTTTTTGGAACTCATTTTAGTGACCTCAACCGGTAGTCTAATTTGTAAATCATTTTAATTCAGAAAACTTCTCTGGTCCAAAATTTCTGCTGATAGTTATTACTATCTTTTGGTATACTATCTCAATACAGAACATATGGATATAATAAACATGAAATAAGATTTTATACCACTTGTATAAATTTTTAATGCACATATGTTTTATAGGTAATATTGGCATTAAAAATTGGTATATGCTTGTATCTGTGTGTATATATGTGTCTGTGCATGTATTTTTTATTCTGATTTTAGTGAGGAATTCTTCAAGCATTCGCTCCTCTTTGCCTACTTTCAAGTTGTATTAGAACTGTTTGATCCTAGGCAGTTTCAAACTTTCTTCTATTCCTGCCACCTAGTAAAGGGAAAAGTCAGCAACAAAGTAGCCTCACTATAAATTGGCTCGCAGCACACACTTTCATGCAAGCTTGTAATTTTCATCACATGTACGCCACGCCCCACCCTCCCAATTTCTAATAGGTCATTGATGATCCTCTTCACCCCATGGGTACCTCCTGGATCTGCTGTAGTAGTTAGACATCATCATTTCTTTGTTCTTTATCTTTGAGTTTTAACGTATTGTATTCTTATACAATTATCCTTTTCTACATAAAAAGTCTTTTGCCTGGAAACTGAGAATGAACTTTGATATTGTTTTAGATGAATCACAAGTTATAATGAAAGAGAATGATGCTGAAGTTGCTTTATGTGACCTCGAAAGTACTCTGTTAGAGGTAATATCTCAAATTGCTAAAGAAAATGAGGAATGCCAAGCAGAACAAAAAGTTTATGAGAACGTAAGTTGAGAATCAAATACTTGAATGTCTAGGTTCCTTTGCTGTCATTATTTTCTTAGATTTATGTCTTTCTCAAGTTAAGGAGAACCTGCAGGTTCAGCGGCAATTGATTGATTCTGAAAGAAAGGTGTCTGTAATGGGCATGATAGTCATGGAAACAAAAGAATTGCAGGATCTGACCATATATCCTTACAAATATTCAATTGTTTTAATAGTTTTGGTAATCTCTTCTTCATATGTTATGCAACCTAAAATCTTAAAATTAAGTAACTGAAAAAATATAATCGCTATGAGCGTGTTTCATTATGATGAGAGCACTCCACTGACAACGCACAATTGCACTTGAAGTCGGTCACTTTAATGGGAATGTTTCATTATCATATAAATTAGAATGCTCCGTCAATAAAATCTATTTCAGCCTTTTTCATGTTGAGTTGTAGCCTATAAACTATAGGAGGCAAATTTGAGTGATGCATGAGTATAACTAACCAAAATCCAGCTGATCACTATCTAGATTGGTCGTTCGGTTAATTTCATAAAACATGTGCATCCCTCCTCTCCCCAATTTTAGTACTAGTTACTTCAAAGGATTTTAATAGATTAGCGTAATTGAAGCATCTGTGTTATGTACTTAACTGGAAACAAGCAGTCTTCTAAATTGGAAGTGACATACAGTTCACTTGGTGAGGAGCTTCAAGTGAGATGTATATGTCCTAATTGTCATCTGGACAATGTGGAATCTTTGACTGAAATTCTGGCAAATCTGGAGAGATGACATTTTGTAAGTAATCTACATCACGACCAAACATTTAAAGTATCGTCGTATCGGAATGATACCGAGGTACTGAACTTTGCTCATTTTGTGTGGTTTAAATTCGGATACACCTTTCATTCTGAAGACAAATGAAGACTTGCTCGTATGAAAATAGAAAGCAGAACAACTTGTAATGCATTATACTAATTTTTCTTATATTTGATTTTCATACTGGGTTAGCTACTGACCAAAAATATCGGTCAAACTTGCAATTTCTATGTTGTAATAATTGAGTTGGCAATTTGAGTTTTTTTTTTTTACAAATTAAATCCAAGTTTCCGGATTTTAAATAAATAATTCAACATGCATATCCCAAAAATTTTAATATTTTTAAATGTTAGAGCATTCAATAAGTTTTACATGTTCAAGCGCAAGTTTCAAAAGCATGATTCAGCTCAACTTTTTGCACCTTACCGGCAAGTAATCCATCACATTAAAAGAATCGTGTAACACCCTACCCAGCCAAAGCCATCATTCCGGATTAAAATTGGGACATATTCAGATATATAACAACAGATTCAAAGTTCTCAGTGAGGCGTACTTCTGATGAACACGAGTTTTTAAACTCTTCTAAGGCAACTTCAGGCAACTATTTCTTTTATAAAAAAAAAAAAGTCTTCATTTTTAAAATATCATATCTCAAAGGACAACAATTTTAACCATTTCTCTCTAGATAATCTCACTAATCTATCCATCTGGGTGAAAAAAATAATTTTAAAGATACATTGACCACAGTAAACAACATCAAACAATAACTCCATCACCGGATCTGGACCTTTCTTTACAGCTCAATACCATGAGGCCGTAATATAAAGAAGAAAATTGTTTATATGTTGGCAATGTTTGCTCGCCTTTACCTGTCTTTTTTATCACTGCCAGTCATTCGCAATCTTGAATAGATGGAAATGAATAAAGCTATGGAAAACCAATTGAAGTGTCAATGTTTCAGCTCCACAGCGAGGACAGGTAAGTTCTATTACGGAGCTCACAAAAATGTAAGTTAGTCAAGGTAGAAACAAAATACCGGGTTGGTCATAAACCATTCAGAGCCTCTTGTAGAAACCTAATTTGCCTTTAGTGTCGATGGCACTGCTGAATTGCACTGGATGTCTTTTGTGTATGTATTTGTGAGGGCAAAGAGTAACAGAACAAAAACAACTTGGGCACTCACGATGCCAAAATGACTGATACTATTTCCAATTTCCATCCAGCTTCCCTTATTCCTAACCTGTAAACCATAGAACGAGAGCGCTAAAACATCACTATACTGTTGAAATAGGTATGCATAGGCATCACTACACTAGTTAACATTTCAGGACTTGATTGAGCATATATTCAAGTACAAAAAATCAACAAGCAGACATTTCCCGTTAAAAGAATTTTAATCTGCAGCAATATTAAACAGGCACCACAAATGCTATCCCTGTATTACACCCATCCTTACCTTTTTGATAAATTGTTTGCACATCCTCAAAAATCAGATAAGGATCATTTAGCACCACAAAATAGATCCTTCATAAATGGTTGAATATTTATGGATTAATGATTAAACTTAGCTGATTTCAAACTATTTAGAAAAAATGTCAACTTATAAAGTTTGTTTACTAATTCGGCACTCCTTCAATTAAAAAATGACATAACAACTCCCTCTATTACAATAAAAATATTATTTAGAAAAGTACAGTAAACCCAAGTCCTGAACTTAAAAATTAAGGGTGATTAGTTTACAACAGTACCATTGTATATTCTTTCCCATATATGGACCAGAGAATAATATGTTATTCGTAGCCTTACTTTTTACACTGTCTCTAATATCTGTATATTCTAATTTTTTAAACTTCTAATTTACGAAGTAACACAAGTTACAAGCTGAGTGGTCAAAATGGAAAAGGACATGGAGGATTAATTTTGTAATAATTATAAAAATAAGGAGCTGATCCTATATAATCAGGAATATATATGCATTATTAGGAACACTTTTATTTATCCTGGTTATTATATCTTTATTGTTAGAAGATATCAAATCTCTTCTATTTATTGTATTGATTCCTTCTCAATATAAATAAAGCACCCGTGTAATCTTAGAAACACAATTTCAACTCAATATTTCTCTTTTTCCTATAGTTTAACATGGTATCTAGAGCCCTTTTCAAAATTGTGTTGACTTGATAGATCCGCCTCTGAACGAACTTTTTTTTCTTTTGCAACCCTTTCTCCTAGATTCGCTTTCAGTATTCTGGTGTTGCCTTAGACAAGTTTTTAGGCAAAAGCCTTTTGCTCTAGCAAACACAAGGTTGGTATCGTTGCACCGATCTATCCAACTGTCCAAACGTCGTCGTGAGCCACCCATCCAAGTGCCCTCATGCATGATTTTTCTTCTACAACAACAGCAACACTGGTCAACACGTGGTGATGCTTAACGACTGATCAACCTTCACCTAGGTTGCCCACTCCATGCGCTCCTACCATTATGATGGCGGCTGCATCAGATTTCATCTAGTGGTTTGATCTACAGATGGGTCTAACTATTCCATTTGGGCTTCCGAAATTGAGTTATGGTTAAGTGGATTGGGCTACAAATCCCATGTCACTCCCATTGCTGAATTTGTTCTTGGTGAAAATCATGAACATAGGATAAAGATTGGTAGTGAACTCTATAGACTTATTAAATCTACCTCACTCAAGCCTGTTTTCTATTCTCACAAGACATGTGCATCATTTTAGAGTGAGGTGTGTACCCTTTATACCAATGACACAACGTTTGTACAGCATGTGCCAAGATCTCTTAACACTTCTTGCATATTGCCTTACATGATTTTAATGGGTTCCTTCCATCATCTATAGATGTGAAGGAACATGAGAACCATGGTACATTCTTTATTACCCTGGGCTTGTATGCTCGCGACAAGAGTACATGGCTACCCGTGATCAGGTTTTAGGATTAGTAAACACTATGACTTCCACATCATATGTGCTCCCCTATATTTCTCAAAAAATAAACATGGAAAGACATACTTCGTTTGCAAATGAAAACATTGTCTTTACATCACATAGGAACAATTCTTTACGCTCTTGCACAGGTAATTCTAAAAATTGTTTAAAATGCAAACATTGTCACCGCATTGGACAGGCAATTGATAGGTGTTGGAAGCTGCATGAGAAACCCCTTGACCACACAATATTGCCCAAGTATCTACTCCCGAGTCACCTGTTGCTCCTACATTAATGGCTGATCTATCTCCAACAGCATTTGAAGACTTTATCAAATGGTGTGCAACACATCAATCCACTAGTAGCACTGCTTTGCTGGCACACTTGTAATTCATTTGCTTGTCTCTCTCAATCTCCTTCTCCAAGGATCCTTGGGTTATTGACTCTAGTGCAATTGATCACATACCTAGTAATCGTTCTTTCTCCTCCTTCATTACTGTTTTCAATTTTCCTTTTAATAACTATCGTCAATGGTTCACAAACACAAGCTTGTGGCACGATACTACCCAACCCCTCTTATCCCTTAATGTTGAATTTGCTCTTTATTTCCCTAAATTCCCGTTTAATTTATTGTTTCTTACCCAATTAACCTTTCTCTCCATTATACAAACCTTAATTATCATAGACTTTCCACCATAAATATACTTGTTTGTCCTTGTTATTTTCTATTCCTATTCCTAAGTCTCCGAGTGAAGCTTTATATCATAATTTTGATGAGAGGAAACAAAGAATAGATGAACAGGTAGAGAACTGATTATTATTTTACTAAATATGAAAGAAGACACAAGTTGAGCATATATAGGCTCAAGAAAGGTGACAACAGCGACACACTAACCACGACAGAAAACAAAAAAACCAGATAACTAACTAACATTCCCGTAAACTCAAGGTGGAGGATTTTTACACAAAATCCTGCACATTGAGTTTGCACCTAAGAAGTTCAAAACGATGAGAAGAAAGAGGCTTGGTAAGAATATTTGTTTACTAATCCAAGCTACGAATATGATAAACTTCAAGTTCTTGGATAACACTTGATCACAAACACAGCAGACATCAAATCTCCATGTGCTTCGTTCTAGAGTGAAAAATAGGGTTGTGTTATAGCAACAACACTTTAATTGTGGCAGAGCATGACAAGAGTGGAGAAAGAAAAAGATAATTCTTTCAAAAGAGCTTGAATGCAGAGAATTTCTGAAGATTGAGCTAAGTTGCAATATTCAGCTTCAGTGCTTGATCTGGCAATGATATGTTGCTTGCAGAACCACCAAGAAATGAGATTAGGTCGCAAAATTGTAGATCCAAATGTAGGCCTTCTATCTTCGATATTAGATTCCCGTTCAGCATCGCACATGGCTATGATAGAAAAAGGTTGAGTTCCAGAGTTGAAAGTCCAACATCTTCCATTGTTCAATATTTCATATCAGACACAAGCAAGCATAGTAATGGTAGTGCGCCTTTCTGGTTGCCAGAGGGGATGGCACATGCAGAGCATGGAAAGGTTTCGTCTAATCTGGAAACCTCCTAAACTAGGTCACACTTAGCAAACTACATTCCAAGGTCATCGATGGCTGACAATACAATAACATATTTGACTGGATCAAAGTGGGACCAAACCCACTCTAATACAGACTTTAGACTTAAGATTTAGAGTATTTAGGAAAAGGCTTGGGTACTAACACTCACTCAACAAGTATACATACATGTAAATACACAATAAGAGAAAAAGGATTTAAGAGAAGTCTACTCTATCAAACTAATGTGCAACAAAAAGTAGCTTTATAGCAGTCACAAAGTCAGAGTACAGCAATGTCATCAGTAAATCCAATATAATCCAAAATCCACAAATTTCCTAGTGCTAGATTTGAAGATCTCATTGGCAACTTGCGACTAACAGATATTTAGGAGGTAAGAAAAAACTCTAAACATCGTTACATATTTGTTTCCCTATTTCCCAATTATTGTTATTTCCTTTTTAAGCATTGTCATTTATCCTATAAAAGGGAAATTAGTGAATAAAGTCCTTTTTTCAATTTATAAGAAATTAAAAAGAAAGGGTGAGTGTACCAGGAAGAAGAAGTGAATGGTCATCACGTCTGAGAACAATATAACAAGAAAATAGCATCCCATCCTTGGAACTTGGTTTAGTTTGGTAATCGCACTAAATACACATCTGCAGTTCAGTCCATTGCAAGAAATATAAGATACAAAGTTCTATAAAAAATTTAGAACTACTACGACTATCATTGCTAATAATGTTGTGAAAAGTATAAATTCGAAGAAATTGCTAAATTATAAAGTTGAATAACAATGCAAAAAACACCATTATGAAATGTGGAATTTGGAATCTACAGATTATACCACTGAATATTCTTTCTCCCTCTACCTTGTTTCAGAAACAGAAAAAGGTCGGAGATTTAGCAAGTCTTGTCTATTTGGTTAAATAAAAATGAGATGTATTCAAGATGCACAATGTGCAATATTTGGCAACATCAAACTAGGCAATGTAATTATTCTCGTACCCAGGGGTACCCACCCTCCTCTGACCCGATTGTGATGGGTTTCCCTGCTTTGATTTGGGACAACTCCAGGACAGGTTTTCCCAAGTTTCAATATCAGCAATGGAGGTGAACAACGCCAATGATACCTGCCCTCCAGAAAATTATATTTATTTTCTAGTTATACATATTTAAGGCTTAAATATTTTTAGTCCCGCAAATTTGGAGTTTACTTTTGGTCCCTCAAATTTAAAGTAGCTTGTTGCTTTTGTCCATATATCCCAAATACCATTTAAGATTTTGCTTACATACCTAACAAAATTACAAGTCATTTACATAACTGATCAGAAGAAGTGGCAGCTATGCTAAGAATTAGGTTAAACTAGTGAAACATCAGTAAAAGGAAATGTGAGTGGATATATTTCTTCTTTCCCGCATTCCAAATTGGTTCAACTAGATACAAGCAGGAAAACAACGAGTAGCAGATCAATGATATCGGTGTGCTACAATTACGCTTGGTTGTGCTTTGCATTAGGTTTGGTTGCTATCAATAACAACCTACTTAGACTTTTGCATTTTTTTCATCAAACAACCTAACCATGTATTGTGTTCCTTTCAACGAATTTACTTTTTCAACACTAAGGTAGGGGGAGATTAAGCATACTAAAACATTATTTTTTTTTTTCAAAATACAAGGACTAAAAGGATAAATTTTAAATATGAAGCACCAAAAAGAACTTATTCCCATGAGGAACTAATACATTTAAACATATATTTGATTATGTGTATATCTTGCAAGATGTGATTCCTCCGCCTCCCTTTTTTCAATTCCCACTCTCATTTTCCTTTTCTCTCTCATCACAAACATTCACAATTCATCATATATTATATTTGGAAAGGTGATGAAGTGAGAGTAGGCTTTGAGTTACATGACAACAGAAAAAAAGTTATTAAACAATTCAAATCTTTTGTATGTATTGGAAATCGTTCATCGACTAGGAATAAGGTCAAATTGTAATATATAAGTGAGGTGCAATCCTTATCTTACAATCCAGTTTTGTGAGGTTGAGTAAGACATAAACCCACTTAATAAAAGTATGTTTCTATATAAAGTTAAGACTATTGGTCACTTGTGGGACATATAAAACATCATTTAATACAACAAATGATTATAAAGTAATATTCTGGAATAACCCGAGGGCAACATGGGGATATCACACCTTTCCAATTTACATATCAAAGAAGGGGAAAAAGAAATAACTAACTGGAAGGGAAATCGTTTTTTATCAGAGTTTGTTAGTAGTGAGAGAAGATATAAATAAGAAAGGAAAGAGAGTATAGGGGCAGGGAAAAGAAAAAGTAGGGAAACGGGTGGAGGAAAAAGTAGGGAAAGGGGTGGAGAGTGTTGGCCTCTCGAAAGCCAACTTTTACCATTTTGTTATCTCATACACAGTTTTTAATACTTGCATATTTCCACAGTGAAAACCTAATATATGTGATTTCAGCTCTATTACTCTATTCCATCTATTCTCTCTTATATTATCTCTTATTATCTCGATGCTATATGTTCTGTTCTATTGTTGTCTGTGAGAACGTGTGTTACAATTTGGTATCAGTATTCGATCTGGGCTCTTACATGTGGATGGTCACTACCTACACCGCTGCTGCCATGGAAGAACGCATGGAAGGATTAGAGCGACAAATGGCTGAGTATCATGCCGAACAGAGTCGTTTCATGGAGACCATGATGAAGCGTATGGAGGAATTGATGGTGTGGCATCCTCATCACCATTTTGAGGGAGAAGAGGGTAAGTCCCGTGCGGACGATCCAGGCGAGGGACATCAACGAGATTCTCAACCGAAGGGCGATTTCAATCGTAGAGTCAAGATTCTGTCGTTTGATGGGTCTGATGCGAGTGGGTGGCTAGTCAGAATGGATCGCTATTTTCGAATATTGGGGATTCCGGTGGGCGAGAAGATGGACTATGCGGTGTTGGCGCTTCATAGCGAAGCTTTGACGTGGTTTGAATGGTGGGAGTCACAATCCGCTTTTCACACATGGCTCCACTTTAAGCACGATTTGCTTAAGCATTTTGAGCCTGGAGCCGCCTCCAATCCTCTGGCTCGGTTATGGACTATCGTCGCAACTTTGAATTAGCGGCACGATCTCACAAGCATTTGGGGGTGATACCTTAATGTGCATGTTCCATGAAGGGCTCCAACCGACCATCAAAGCCGAGATGGCGGTGGAAGATTTTGAGAATTTACAGTCCCTCATGGATATAGCGATGGTTACTAAAGCTAGGAATGTCGCGTGGCAGGAGGAAGGAAATCACCTAGGAGGTAGGAGACACGATGCAGCTGGTCGGTTGGGCTGGGGGATCTCTCGTGCTTCAAATTGGGCTAGGCCCAATACTCACTCTTCCGTACCCGAGTTGAGTAATTCCACAATTAAGGCGGAGACAACAACTGAGTTAAGACCCTCTCTCTCTACGATTTCTAGTGGCTCCAAGCCCACTTCTCGTTGGATCTCCAATGAAGAATGGACTGACCGCCAACGCAAGGGTCTTTGCTTTCGTTGTGGAGACAAGTGGAACCCACATCACTCATGTAAATTTCGTCATCAACAGCTGGTCATATTGGGCGAGGATGAGAAGACTCTAGAGGTTCTAGAAGATATTCCAGACAATGAGCAGCCCCTCTTAGCTCTACACAGAGTTTCTCTTCATCTTTCATCTTTCAGCTATTGGGGTCTGACTTCCCATAAGACTTTGAAATTCAGGGGGACCATTAACGGTAGTGAGGTTATCATTTTAGTGGACCTAGGGGCTAAAGCTAATTTTCTTTCCACGACTTTAGTTTCTACCCTGGGTTTACCACTGGTCCATTTACCTCCATTCCGAGTGGAGGTAGGGAATGGAAATGTCGAGCATGGGTTACGAGGATGTGAGAGGGTGACAGTTTTGGTGCAAGGAATCTCAATCGTGGAGGACTTCTTGGTCATGGAGTTAGGCCGTTTTGAAGTGGTTCTCGATGCAGGTTAGGTTGTGAGTTTGGGTAAGTTCGAAGGAGATTACAAGAATTTGACCTTGAGTTGGATGTTATATGGACGTGTGGTGACTCTCAAAGGTGATCGTACCTTGGGAAGGAGCCAAGCAAGTGGGAAGATGGCTTTAAACGCCCTGCGAAATGACGAGGAAGGCTTTCTCGTGACACCACTCTTTAGGTTTAGGTCTAAGGAACAACATTCAATCTCAACAGCTACTATGAATCTTCTGCAGCAATTTGATGACATTTTTCAGCCTCCCTCTGAGCTTCTACCACAGCGGACACATGACCATAAGAAAGTGCTGAAGGAAAATGCTCCTATTCCCCACATTTGGCCTTACCGATTTCCTCATTAATAGAAAGCAGAGATGAAGAAGATAATCGCAGAAATGCTTCTGAGTGGAATAATTTAGCCTAGTACTAGTCTATTTTCGAGCCCTGTGATTCTCGTGAAAAAGAAGGACGGCGGTTGGCGTTTCTGTGTTGACTATCGTGTGCTCAACAAAATTAGCATTCCTGATAAGTTTCCCATTCCCATTATTGAGGAGCTACTGGATGAGCTTGATGGAGCTACAGTGTTCTCTAAATTGGATCTGAAGTCTGGATATCATCGGATTCGGATGCGGGAGGAGGATGTCCACAAAACCTCTTTTCGAACTCATGAGGGTCATTACGAATTTCTCGTAATGCCTTTTGGTCTTACAGATGCTCCATCAACATTTCAAGCTCTCATAAACTCGATACTTAGGCCTTTTCTCAGGAAATTCGCATTGGTTTTCTTTGATGACATTCTTGTGTATAGCAAAGATATCGAGAGCCACAAGAATCACTTGTTATGTGTGTTTGATTTACTGAGGCAGAATCACTTATTGGTGAATAAGAAGAAGTGTTGCTTTGAGTGTCCTAGTATTGAATATCTAGGCCACATCATTTCCTCCCAAGGAGCGGCAGCCGATCCAAAGAAGCTCCAAGTCATGATGGATTGGCCACAATCGAGAGATCTTAAAAGTTTGCATGGGTTCTTAGGTCTCACAGGTCACTATAGGCAATTTGTCAAGGGATATGGAGGCATCGCTTGGCCTCTCAATCAACTTTTATGGAAAGATTGCTTTTAATGGAGTCCAGAATCTAAGATTCCTTTTAATGGAGTCCAGAAGCTAAGATTGCTTTCCAAAAGCTAAAGTCAGCCATGGTTTCGATGCTTGTTTTAGCAGTTCCTTGTTTCTCTAAGCCATTCCAGATCGAAACCGACGCTTCCGGAAAAGGGGTTGGTGAGGTCTTGATGCAAGATGGTCGCCTCATTGCATTCATGAGCCCGAAGCTTTCTGATGCGGTTCAACGGAAATTTGTTTGAGAGGGAATTAATGGCTATTGTGCTAACCATCCAAAAGTGGCGACACTATCTCATTGGGCAACAATTCACGGTATTTACTGATCAGAGGGTTGCAGATAGAAGTCAACAGAAATGGTTATCCAAGTTGTTGGGTTATAATTTTGAAATTAAATATAAGGCAAGGCCTGAAAATAGAGTTGCAGATGCTCTGTCTAAGACATTTCACTTCTCCTTTTCTTTTCCCATGGCTGCTGAATGGGAGGATTTGGAAGCTAAAGTTTTGGCTAATGGGCGGTTAAAAGGGATTATGCAGTAACTTTTAAAAGGGGAGAACACTAAATCTGGTTTCGAATTGGTCAATGGGAAGCTCATGTACAAAGGGAGGATAGTGATTGCTCGAAACTCCAAGTGGATCCCAAAGATTTTGTTGGAATTTCACAGCTCGTTGGTCACTCTGGCTTCTTCCGCACGTACAAGGGGATCTTAGCCTTGTTGTATTGGGAGGGCATGAAGACTACTATCATGGATTTTATCAAAGATTGTCAGGTTTGCCAACAGAATAAACATTCTACTCTAAAACCAGCAAGTCTCTTAAATCCTCTACTCCTCTACTAATGTGTGGGTAGACATTTCAATGGATTTTATTGGTGGTTTACCAAGATCTAAGGACATGGATACTATTCTAGTAGTAGTGGATACTATTCTAGTAGTAGTGGATACTATTCGTGTAGTAGTGGACCACCTCACTAAGTATGCTCACTTCTTTTCCTTGCTCATCCTTTTATTGTGAAGGATGTGGCCTCATTATTTATCAGAGAGGTGGTACGTCTCCATGGGTTTCCATCCTCTATAGTCTCGGATAGAAATAAGATCTTTATGAGCACTTTTTGGGTTGAGCTGTTCAAACAAGCAGGGACCTCACTACGGATGACGTCGGCTTATCACCCACAATCTCATGGACAAACAGAGGCGGTTAACAAATGTCTTGAAACATACTTAAGGTGTCTCACGGATTCTAAGTCGAAACAATGAATTGCATGGCTTGCTTGGGCCAAGTATTGGTACAACACCAACTACCATGGCGCTATTAAGATGACTCCTTTCAAGGCTTTATATGGGCGGGAACCTCCACCACTACTGAGAGGAGGATTAGAGTCCCCCATGGAAGAGGTGAAAATTTTGTTGGCAGAACGCAACCAGCTGCTGGACGAGCTTCATTTTCAATTAAATCGTGCTCAGAAAGTGATGAAGCAGCAGGCATATAAGAAGAGGCGGGATGTTGTCTTTGCTGTTGGCAATTTTGTTTACTTGAAGATTCATCCTTATAGAATGAGATCATTAGCTGCCAGGAGTAATCAAAAGTTAGAGTTTCTTTACTGTTGTTAACACCAGTGGGTCTAGTAGCGTATCAAGTGGTCCGACCTACCGGACTCGAGGATTGGAAGAAAACAAGAATGGAACATAGGATGAGCGCTATAGAAAAATGGGCCAACGAACAGGGATGAGCAATTGCATAATTGAAAAATGATATGGTGGCAGTCAAAGAGGGTCTCTTGGATCTCAAAGAATTTAAAGAAGCTTTGAAAGAATTCAAGAAACATGAGAAAAGTTCAGACGGTGGGGAAAATTCAGAGAATGGAGATGAGAAAAAGGGAGAAGTGTTTTAAAGAGATGAAAACTTAGAGGAGGAGGAGGAGGAGGAAGGACAAAAAACGTGGGCAAGGAGAGTGGAATTACCTACATTTGAAGGCATAGACCCGCAAGGATGGGTGTCTAAGAGCGAAAAATTCTTTAAAGTGCAAAATGTATCGACAAAGGAAAAGTTGAAATTGGCTTTCATCAGTATGGAAGGAAGGGCCAATCATTGGTTCAAATTTTGGAGAAAAAAATCCAAGAACCAGTCGTGGGAGGAGTTTACATAAGCGTTAATCTGAAGGTTTGGAGGACGGGAAAGAAGTTCCATTTTTGAAAGATTGGCTAAGATCAAAAAACAAGGGAACATGGAGGATTACATCCAAGAATTTGAAATTTTAGTTTCGCAAGCACCCAATATCACGGAGGAACAAATGAAAGGCTATTTTTTGGCAGGATTGCAACCCAAGATTAGACACCAAATTAGACCACATGATCCTAAAGAGCTGACGAGGGCTATGGAGATTGCGCTGGATTTAGAGGAAACATTGAATTGGGACAAATACGCAACAAACAGTTATCGAACAGGCCAGTTTCGATATACAGGAGGCATAGGGGTGATGACAAGGAGTGATAATCACAAAGGAGGATCCAGAAAAGCGGGTTTCAGCGTTATCAGTGATGCCAGGAAAGAAAATAGGCATAATATGGTGGGAATTGAGGGAACAAGTAAAAATTCCAAAACTTTACCATACCTGGAATATCTAAAAAGAAGAGAAGAAGGTCGTTGCTTTAATTGTGGGGGTGCCTACAGTTATGGTCACAAATGCCCAGATAAAAATTTAAGGGTGGTGATATGTGGTGAAGGAGAAGATTTGAAAGATGAAGGCCTGCAGCACACTCAAACAGAAGAAGAGAAGGAGGATGAGGAGGAGAGTGACGGTCCAAACATGAGCGCCGACGTATGAATCTGTCAGTGCTATCAGCAGAGGGTTTAACTCAACCCCATACTATGAAACTACAAGGAGAAATGATGGGGAGGTGTTGGTCTTGATAGATAGTGGTGCTAGTCACAATTTTATTTCTACCAAACTAGTGCAGCGTTTAAAACTTACAGTGGAAGGCAAGCCAGCTTACAGTGTGAAGTTAGGAGATGGGTTTAGAAGAAGCACCCATGGATATTGTGAGAATATAGTGATAAAAGTGGAGAACCATACTGTTACGGAAAAATTTTATGTGTTTGAATTAGGAGGGGTGGATGTTATCTTAGGAGTGGCATGGCTAGCAACCTTGGGAGACATGGAGGTGAATTGGAAGGCTTTAACCATGTCGTTCCCATATGGAGGGCAAAAAATTCAGATTTGGGGGACCCTTCGTTGAGAAAGACCTTGGTGACTCCCAAAGCCTTGAAGAAAGAAAGGGAGATAGCAACCTTAACTGTGTTGTGGGTAGACTGTGTTGTGAGTAGCAGAGATGAGCGAGATAGTAGGTCAACGAGGAATGGAGAATTTGACAGAAGTGCAACAGGGGGAGTTGGCTAGAGTCTTAAAGGATTGTCAGGGAATTTTTGAAGAAATCATAGAGTTACCCCCAGCTAGAGAGGTGGATCATAAAATACCGATAAAAAGGGAAGTGGAGGCTATAAATGTCAGACTTTACAAGTATCCTTATTTGATGAAATTTGAAATTGAAAAACAAGTAGAAGAAATGTTGAAGGCTAGAATTATAAGGCCCAATAATAGTCCTTTTCAAGCCTCGTCATTCTAGTAAAGAAAAAGGATGGGAGTTGGAGATTCTGTGTGGACTATAGAGTCTTGAACAAAGCCACTATACCGGATAAATTTCCAATACCCGTGATAGAGGAATTATTGGACGAACTACATGGAGCTTGCTATTTTTCCAAAGTGGATTTGCATTCGGGATACCATCAGATAAGAATGAGGGAGGAAGATATTCAAAAGACTGCTTTTTGCACTCATCATGGGCACTACGAATAACTAGTAATGCCCTTCGGACTCACTAACGCCCCAGCCACCTTTCAGAGTGCTATGAACTCAATTTTACATGCCCATTTGAGAAAGTTTGTGTTCGTGTTCTTTGATGACATATTAGTGTGTAGTAAGACCATTTGAAACAGCTCAAAGAGGTGTTTCAAACGCTACAACAGCACCGGTTCTTTGCCAACAAAAATTAGTGAGTTCGGGAAGCAAGAGATGTAGTATTTGGGCCATGTGATTTCAAAAGAGGGGGTGAAGATGGATCCACAGAAAATTGCAGCAGCGGAACAGTTGCCTACCCCGAAAAACGTTAAGTCCTTGAGATGATTTTTGGGCTTAACGGGATACTATAGGAGGTTCATACATGATTATGGAAAAATAGCCAGACCCACTTACTCAATTACTAAAGAAGGGAAGCTTTGTATGGAATAATGACAGAACACAGGCCATGGAAGAGTTGAAAAGGGCACTCACCACTGCACCAGTTTTAAGTCTGCCAAACTTTGACATTCCCTTTTGCATCGAGTGTGACGCTTCAGGCAAGGGCATTGGGGCAGTTCTATCCCAAAATAAAAAGCCCATTGCTTATTTCAACAAGGCGCTAGCAGATTCCTCCTTAACCAAATTCATATATGAGGAGTTAATGGCTTTAGTGCTGGCCATCCAGCATTGGAGGCCATATCTGATTGGTCGAAAATTTACAGTATACACAGACCAAAGGAGTCTGAGATACCTACTGGAGCACAGGATCACTACCCAAGACCAACAAAATTGGTTAGCCAAATTACTCGGGTATGAATTTGATATCATCTATAAATCAGGAGTAACGAATAAGGTTGCAGATGCATTGTCACGCTCTTTCGAAGAGGAGGAAAGCACGGCGGAAATAAATATGGTATCCAAACCACATTGGCAAGATTGGGAAACAATAGAAGACAAAATCCAGAGAGATCAGGAGTTGCAGAAAATCATTGCTGAATTAAATAAAAATCTAGGGTCAAATGGGAATTACACATTGGAAAATTGAAGACTACATTACAAGGGTAGATTAGTGTTATCTGTAGGATCAACATGGATTCCTAAACTGTTATAGGAATTCCACACGACTACCTTAGGAGGTCGCACGCAGGGGTTTACCGCACCTTCAAGAGGATTAGCCAATCTTTACACTGGATTGGGATGAAGAAACAGTTTACTGAGTATGTAGCAACCTGCATGGTGTGCCAACGCAATAAATATTTGGCCAGCTCACCCCAGGGGTTACTGTAACCTTTTCCTATTCCGGGTGAGGTATGGGAGGAAATCAGTATGGATTTTATCATTAGACTACCTAAATCTAATGGGTATGACTCTATTCTCGTGGTTGTGGACCGTCTCAGCAAATACGACCACTTTATTCCCCTTAGACACCCCTATTCAGCAAAATCAGTAGCGGATGTGTTCGTGAAAGAAGTAGTACGCTTACATGGGATTCCAGCAACAATTGTGAGTGATAGGGATTCCATTTTCATGAGCGTATTCTGGAAAGAATTGTTCAAACTACATGGGACTCAATTAAACATGAGCATCGCATATCATCCTGAATCGGACGGTCAAACTTAAGTATTAAATAGGACAGTAGAGATGTATTTGAGGTGTTTTTGTTCAAAACCTAAGAATTGGATACACTACGTGTCATGGGCAGAGTATTGGTACAATACTAGTTATCATGGGGCTACAAAATGCACTCCATTTGAGGTGGTGTATAGGAGACCTCCTTCATCCTTAACCCGATATGTACCAGGAGAATCAATAGTGGAAGCGGTGGCTCAGGACCTGATCAATCGTGACGAAGCATTGAGACAACTTAAATTCCACCTATTGAAGGCACAAGATCAAATGTCGAAATTTGCCAATAGGCACAGGAGACCAGCATCAATTAAAATAGGGGATGAAGTATACTTAAAGATTAGACCTCATAAACAACAATCCATGCCAACAAGATTGCATCCAAAGCTGTCGGCAAGGTATTATGGCCCTTTCCGAGTATTGGCTCAAGTGGGTGCAGTGGCCTATAAATTGCAATTACTGGATGAAGCTCACATACATCCGATATTTCATGTATCCCAACTTAAAAAGGCGATTGGAAATGAACGAATAGAGACGACAATTCCTCTTGAATTTAAGGGGCTAGAAGAAGAGAGGATTCCGAAAGAGGTGTTAATGACCAGAGTAATTGACCGACAAGGGGAAACAGTACAATAGGTATTAATCCAGTGGGAAAAAGGGGGCACCGAGACTGCAACTAGGGAGGACCTGACAACGATGCAAGAGTAGTTCCCAGAAGCTCACCTTGAGGACAAGGTGGATCTTTTGGAAGGGAGAATTGTTAGGCAGCCAGGGCATCAAGGACAGGATAATAAGTATAAGGGGTTAAAGACTTATTATAAGAGGAAATTAAAAAATGTAACAGCAGGGGAGGAAGTTAGAGTTAGTTAGAATGTTACCTTGTAAGGGTTGATCTATTTAAAGACATCAACCTTGGGGAAAAAGGGGAGAGAATTTAGTTGAGAACTACAGGGTTTGGCCTGTGTGACAGGAAAAGTAGTTTCCTGTGTCTACTGTAATCACAGTTTTCAGATCAATAAAGAGGAATTTCAGTATAATTTTGGAGTTTCTTTACTGTTGTTAACACCAGTGGATCTAGTAGCGTATCAGATGAGGATTAGAGTTTTGGGTGCAAAGGGTGATGAAGTGGGAGAATTAATTTAAGTTTTGGAAAGCTTTGTGGTTTTAGATTTGATAACTACATATGGGTAGAAGAGGCTTAGCGACAGCAAAGGTGATTTGGAGAGAGATGGTTTGATGTACCTATGGACTGAACTTGAGGAGAGACGTAAGAAAACCCAACCACTGTCAAGGACAGGGATGGGTACTAATTGTTACCCTTCATGGTGATCAAGGACAAGAACAAAGATTTGTTGGGGATTAGGGGGCCGGAATAGGAGAGGCGAAAGTGGCCTCCTCTCCAAGCCTAGATCCAACAAGTAAAAATCAATCCTTGGAGGATATATAAATCTATCGGGGACAGAATTGTTGGCATTTTATTTTAAAATGATAATGCTGACATAAAGTTTGTATGATCACATATAATTCACTTGGGATGTTGCATTGATAGTAAAAGAAATAAGACATTGATTTTAGGAAAATCAAGGCCCAGAAATAATATAATGGAATAGTTATAAATAACATTACATGTAAACTGCAAATGAACTTACATAACAAGCATGAACGGTATAAATAACTTGAAGATAAGTAGCGCTGCCATAAGGAAGGGCTGCATTAGAGATGAAACATATCAGATCAAAAAGTTTATTAATGATACTTCATATATCAAAAGTTCAATTTTCACTTACACTAAAGATGGTAATGAACCGATAGACTGATGAAATCTCAAAACTTGCAATACTTGCAAAATTTCCCGTTCCAAAAAAGGCAACGTTGAACAAAACCATCTGCATGATACAATAGTTCGTTTACATGTAAAATAAAGCATCAAAATATCAATTATATGAAATTATTAGTAATGACTTATTCAAAGCTTATCAAATTTACATTATGGATATAATAAAAAAAAGTATGCATAATTCTAGATGCATTAGTTCAACCTAAATGAAAACTGTGTATACATTTTCTTTTAGTTAGGCCTTTGTATACTTCTATTACTGCTAATTTGGTTAATGAATGTTCAGAGAAAAAGGAAATGAAACAAAGAGAAATTTACTATGTTCTAACAAAATCAATGTTACACAATTACAAGATTGCAACAGACGGCTATATACAGCCTTGAGCTAAGTATGTAACTAAACTAACTAACTGTAGATAAGTTAGGTGTACAGCTGTCAACCTAGAAAATTTTCTAACAGTAATGACAACAATGATAGCACCAATAATAGTGGTAATGACTAGAGACAGTGGTGATCGTCACAGTGATCACAATAATGACAGTTGTGGCAACAGTGGTATTAGTAATGATGGTGATAACAATAGTTGTGCTAGTATTTGTGTTAGAAGAACCAATAAGTTGTAGTACTGTAGAATGCTCAACGGAATATTTGATTGTTAGATTCTCTAGCCTTGATAATTGGCTTATAAGGGTGAGTTCCTCAAGTACATCGGTGCTATTCATGTCCTTAGTAAAAAAGTAACAGCGTCAATGAGGAAATGCATGACTTCGTATGTAAATTGGTTTTTTGTATTGTTTTTGTGAAATCTCAAGAGGGTTAACTAAGATTTAGAACAAGGAAATTAAGATTTAACTTTTAAAACAACGAAATTAAGATTTAACTTTTAAAACAAGGAAATTAAGATATAACTAAGTTATATTATGAAGGAAAAAGGCAGAAAAGAATAAAACTTACAAAGACCAATGGGATCCTTGCATCAGATAACTGCAAAGATCTATAATCAGATCCATGGATGAGATTATTGGTAACACTTTTACTGGAATCTGAGGATTTATTCACAATATTTAAGTTGAGAAGTGTATTTTCAAATAATATCCACGCCATAAGTACAAGAGCAAGAGCAGCATAGAATATAGCTTCATATCTGCACAAGTTTCAAGAGGTACAAGTAAAAACAAATGCATCAAGACATCAACAAGACTACAAAAGCAACTGAAGAAATAGACTGGTGAAAGAGATAATACCCAATGGAGAGAAGAAGGAATGGAGGAGCAAAGCCAAGAAACACGGAAGTAAGCCTGGATAATAGGCTATTTTCTGAGAACAGTGGAAGCACCATTGAAAACCCTGAGGAATTGGTCAAAATATCAATCAACAACCGATATTGAATCAGCAATTTAAATATCTCATGCACAAGTAATTTATTAATATGAAATTTTGTAAAATAATGAAGAATGTAAGTACTGAACAATCCTACATAGGGCATACACGAATTGTGGGATGCTTATATGCAGATTGGGAAAGATCTCCCACACATAGTTGATCAACTTGTGGATATTGTATCCTTGTTGGTGATAATTTGATCACTTCGAGGAGTAAGCAACAAAATGTTGAAACAAACAAGATAAAGTGCAAAAGCAGACACTTATGAACTTATATTTGAGGGTTTTGGAATGTTTTACAAATGTCGCTAATTTGTGTTAACGAGGTTGCCTTGCACATTTCATCAAATCCAATATTCCATGAGAACATCAAACACATTTAGATTGGTTGTCTATTTTATTAGAGAAACTTATTAGGAGACAATACAACAAGCTTCGTAACCTCAAATGACTAGTAAGCATATGCATTGACCATCCTCACATGACAAGTTTGGTGCATATGACTTATACACTCCAACTTGAGAAAAAGTGTCGAAAATCTTATTAGGACCTTCATCATTATTGAAAACCTTATTAGAATTTGATGCTGAGGTATATCATACATGTATATAGGAATAGAATCCCCAGTATCCATTGTATTTATTACTTCTAACCTATATAAAACAGTGTGCATTATGTGATTGAGATACACGGATTCAGAATTTGTATGTCTTTCTTTTCTGCAAGATGGAGAATGATACTTGAGCACATTCCACAAATTTCATCTCCCATTTTCTAAGTTTACATTTGTGCCATATATATATTGAGAGAAAACAATGGGGTAAATTAATATGTGAAAATTGTGTAATTTGAGATGGAGAACAAGAAAGTAGTAGGATGGCACCGCCTATTAAAAACTGTCTGCATGGGACCAATAAATTCAGGCAAACAAAAGAAGAATGAAAAGTTCCAATCATACCAGCAACAGACCAATTTATCAATTGGTGCGATACAAGCAACTCTTGCTTTTCAGCTCTGTGAACAGTTGATAAATACACCATGACTGAAGACAAACCAACCAAGAGAGCCTGTTAATGTACAAGTAAAGGAAATTAGTCAAATTGCCATGTCATACATGACTAAGCTTCCAAACTCAATGACGGAGATGTTATGATATGCACCTGTAAGTAAAATAGAGATGAAAAATTGGAACTTTTCGACTTGCAATTGCATATGCTTTGCCAGTGCTTCCTAATGCCGGCATGAAAATCTAGCCATCTTGAAATTACTCCAATAACGATAATAATAATCCCACTACAAACACTGCAAACATAATAATTTGATATGTTTAACCTTTTAGATCCAGAATGTGCTAGAAAATGATGGGCAGCAAAAACAACAAACAAAGCAGAAGAAAGAGAGAACCTCAACAAGAAAAAGTAAAAAGTTGTTTGAGATCACTCTTACAAGATATTTTAAGGTAGAATTTGGTAGCAGTGTTTGCACAGGATGGAACAGACCATATATGTTATATCTTATGTTTGGTATTTTTTATTAATAGAACAGAAGTGGATATAGGCTTCCAAACATGGTAGTATCTGGTTCAACGGAAAAGGGTAGAACAGTGTGGAACAGAACAGTAGATTAAATTAATTATTTTTTAATGACAAAAAGACTAATAAGTTTTATTTCTCTTTTCCTTATTCTCTTTCCCACTCTATCGATGTCTAGTGACATGACACAGATAGCAAATCAATTTCATAATGTTGCAACTGGAGAATGGATTGCAAAAGTGTCAAATAATTGCACTTTTTAAATAACTAATTTCAATAGCATTTCTCACGTCCTTTTTGGTTAGTCCACACAAAACATCTCCACTCAATCAAAAATTTAAATTAGAATTCAGGGAGGGAGTGTGATGATTACCTTGTCACAAAACATATTAATCATTTTATATTATATTATAATTTTTTAAAATTTTATTTTATTGGTTTTCGTTATAGTTGTCAAGGCTTAGAAGATGTGAGCATATATTTTTAAATTATAAAAATTATTATTCAAGGAAAAAAAATTGAATATCCAATTCCAGGAAATATGAGGAATGTGGCCAAAAAAAAATCATGGGCCCCACCAGAACATCTTTCCTTGCAATAATGACTTGAAGTGGGAGGAATTCTGAAAAGCCAACTTCTGTCGTGTTTTGCAATCCTAAGAAGACACAATTCTCAATTCCAATGTCTTTTCTTTTGATTTCTAATAAATAAAAAATTAAATTACTTTTAAGAACCTAAATTTTGTGCAAGTTAAATTTAAATTTTTTTTAATTAGTATCAAAAAGTGTTTCGTAACATTTATTTTCATTCTTTTTTTCCACTCTCTTTTCTACCCATCCAAACAAGTTAAGGGAAATTTTCCTACTCATTTCCCTCTTATCTTTCCAAGGAACTACATTTTACCAATAATATTTCTATTCTTTGTAATTATTCTTCCCAATTATTTCTTCTCAGTTTCATCTCTAATCTAACAAAAGCATAATATATATATGTGTGTGTGTGTTGGATCATGTTTTGCCTTATAGCTACCAAACAGTAACAAAACAAAATGGCCTTCAAATTTTGTTTGCATCATGGCAAATACATATTCAGTGGAAGTGACTTACACTAATTCATTGTTGTCAGGAATTTCTGCTGGCATCAATGTGAAAAGAGACAAAAACCAACACGTTATGCAAACATATACTGGTATACCAGATCTCCAGGGGATTGACTTGAAGAGATAAAATGAAGCAATGGCCCCAGCAATCAAAAAACACAATGTATAGAGCTTCCTCTCAGTAAAGCTGTTAACCTACAATAAGCCAAATATTCCTTTATCAAATAAATTACAGCATTACTAGGTTCTAGAATATTACAACAAACTCGTACCAGGAACTCAAGAATGAAAACTGAGATAGCAGTGGAGGCTAGAAGCTTGATGACATAATTCATTCTCCTTCTAGATACTTGCTTCCATAATGTTTTTATAAACTGGTATTCACTAATTATTTGAACCCATAAAAATGAAGTCATAATCATGTATGCATGGTAGAGAGGAGGAGACTGCTCCAGCAACAAAAGCAAACAAAGCATTCCTGCCAAGATAGATCCATATAGATATATCTGCAAAAGGTATTTTATTTATTTAATTGATGGAAACTACAATAAAACAATTTATGCTCATGAAATCAATAAGAATCAATTAGCTTCAGCCAAGAATCTTAATCAAATGTCTTTCATATAATTCATAAATATTCATATTCTTAGAAAGTGGACTCTAAACCTAACCCTACCTTATAAAACCAACTTATAAGATGAGGTTTGCACCCACTTATATACTATAATTTGGTCATATCATTAGTTGACGTGAGATCTCTAACAAAAGGTATTTTATTTATTTAATTGATGGAAACTAAAATAAAACAATTTATGCTCATGAAATCAATAAGAATCAATTATCTTCACCCAAGAATTTTGATCAACTAACTTGCATATAATTCATAAATATTCATATTCTTAGAAAGTGAACTATAAGTTTAACTCAACCTCACAAAACAAGCTTATAAAGTGAAGTTTACACCTACTTATATACTATTGTTTGGTCATATCTTTAGTTGATGTGAGATATTCAACATATCTCTCACACCAAGGACTAGACATATCATATGTGGGAAGTAGATTTGTGGGTTTACAGATAGTAGCCCTAAAATGGGTAACATAATAGGCTCAACAAAATATTGGTAAAATACACTATGATATCATCTTGGAAAGTGAACTTTAAACTTAATTCAATCTCAATACCAACTTGTAAGAAGAGATTGACACTCAATTATATACTATAATTTGATCATATTTCTAGTCAATATGAAATCTCCAATATATGTAATATGTACATGCTTCTCCATAAAATATCTTGTACTTTCTTCCTCATGATGAAATATGCAGCTCACAAGAAATTAAGAAATATCATTTGGAAAAAGCTAAGCTTACACAAACATTACTTTTCTGCGGTTATTTTTCTGAACTGCCTGCTCCATTCCAAAAGAATTTCCTGCCAATGAGGTATAAGACTGCAGAACATGAAGAACAAGATAGATCATCCAACCAACATACCCAAGGGTAATTACTGACATGAGCATCAGCCAGTCATAAGTCTGAAAATAGTGAAGCCCTTGCAGAGCCAAACTTCTGAGGCTTTGGGACAGATCCATTGCAGTCTCATAATCTCTAGCTGATATCAGATCCTCAATTTTGTCCAACATTGAAGAATAATGAGACAGTGGTTTGAAAGGTTTAAAATATAAAGAATTTGACTGCTTAATATCTGATGTTGTCAATGAAAAACTTTGGTAAGGAACTCTTCCATCCATTTTGCTCTATCATTGTCTTTGAAAGAGAAATGACATTTTTTGTTATTACTTTCATATTAACATTTTGCTCATGAATTGGCTTTGTGAAAATCTTTATATTTTCCTATTAATAGTTAAAGCCTTTGGCACATTCTGTCTACGTAGAAAACTACATATGTATATATATATATATACATATATATATATATATATATGTATATATATATATATAT
>Ga0099824_1001973_pt1 | contig 29762 bp, 19 predicted proteins | sample SiratrowhiteBW_FD_76837 | JGI IMG/M metagenome (GOLD analysis project Ga0099824, IMG submission 76837) | Root nodule microbial communities of legume samples collected from California, USA - Siratro white BW | ecosystem: Host-associated > Plants > Roots > Nodule | place: USA: California... | reverse complement strand
TAATTACTCTTACTCTAGAACTCTAATTAGGGTTTAGAATAACTAAAATGTGAAGCGAAAGGGGATAAAGGAACGACGTTGTTGTGTGGCGAAAGTGATGACACCATGGAGGGGTGCCGTGGTTGTGGACGGAAAAGCTGTAGTGGAGGCTATAGAAGTGTGGCATGGAGGTTGCAAAGTCACGTTACCTCGTGGACGGAGGTTTTACAGAAACTTCACAATGGTTGAGTTGTGGAGGTGCCATGAGATAATGAAGATTGGAAGCGGCAGCACTAGGTTTGTTGTTTAACGGCGGCGTGGCTACCTTCGATGTTTGACGGTGATTGGTAGTGACAGGGAGAAGGTAAGATGGAGTGTGACGATGGCAAAGGAATATCAAACCGCGAAAGTGTCACTCGCTATTGTGTGGAAGTGGTGCTTGCTGTTAAGGAAGAAGGATGGCGGTGCAAAGGAAGCGTGGCTCGCCGAAGTTGGACAGTGACTCGGTAGCGATGAAGAGGAACAGAGGCGCTTCAATGCAGCATTCATTCTTCTCCTCTTCTTCCTTTTTTTTTTAGATTATTTAAACAATTTAAGGTTGCTATGGTTAATTTCTTGAATTGATTTGGTTTCTGAGTTTAAATTAGACTCTGATTGGTATTGATTGAATTTCTAGACTGAATTTATACGCAGATTTATTGTCTTGCAATGTATATGGAAACACAATGCAAGAACTGCATTCAGAATACATAGTCATTCAGAGTACAAAGCACATAATTACATCAGTGAAAAAGAACGAGATAATTAAAATCAGAGCATAGAAACATAACTAGAATAGTGCAGCAATGAATAAAAATCACAATCAGAACAACGATGAATAGAATCACAATCAGAACAGACCAATGCAGCAATGAGCAATAATCCCGATACCTCTTGAAGTCTGGTACAATCTACTGTTCTTTGGTCTCTTCTTTCTTCTCCTTTTCTGGATTCCCAACTTCTCAGCAGGTTGATGGCTCTTGAATCTCAAAAAGAAAGCTACGAGTCAACTCCAGACCCTCCTATTTCTTTTTAACAAGAATTTTTTATCAATTTGGTTTAATTAAAAAAAATTATTAAAGCATCTACAAAATTATGAATAAATCATTTATTAATAAAAATTTTATCAGTATATTTTTACCTGCACAAAATCGAATCGAGTATTGACAACTGTCAATCTTCAGCTTTATCGTGATCAATATATGTTTGTTTACTTGATAGGGTGTAGAACAACCTCACAAAGACTTGTTGTTGAATGCTCAGAAAGATGTGTCATGAAACACCCATCTCCCCTTCTAAGTATGCTTTATTCATCTTACCTCTAAATTGTCTATGGTTTAGGCGGTGGAATCTTTGTTTCATTTTCGCTCAGCCAGAATTAGCCTATATGTAGGAAGTGCATTATTGAAAAGTTGTTTGTGGGAAAAATTATTAGATTGCTTCCAAATAAATGCAAGTGTAAATCTTTATAGGTAATCAATTTAGTTTTGTGCAAGTGTAATATAAAAGTCATAGTGTGCTATGCTGACAATTGTTGGATACTAGAGCAAAGTAGCCTAGGGCTGCTACTAGACTCAAATGGCGGAGCCGTTTTCAATAGTAGCCGCAATGGTATTTTTTGCGTGCTATGGAGGTGTTATTGTGATATAAGCTTAAAAAACTATTTTTATTTGGGTTTCTTTTAGGTAAAAAAATCCACACAAAGGTTACCTTTGTTTGAACCTCTAATCCTTCTTGGTTCATACTCTATATAATTATTTGTTTTATTATATGCTTTGTTTTTCTTCTTCCTTTAGACTTTCATAGTTCACATTCTACTATTTTTCTCCTAATTTATTATGTTCTTTTTCTATTATCATAGCGTAAGCATGCCTTGTTTCCTATTTTTCAGTTTTAATATCTAGCCCACTTCCTTTGGAAGAAAAATTGAAGGAAAGGTAATATTTTTCTGTCAATATGATAATATGATATGTTTGTTTTGTTCCTCCATTATAACTAATTATTATATTAAAGTAAGTCATTCAATGTGCCATTGCTCTGTTACTCCATTAATAAGGGATGATTGCTGGAAATCACATAGGAGCAAAAAAATAGTTGTTGGAATCATGCATCAAGAGGTAAGTTATTCAAATTTTGATTTCTCAATACATCCGTAAATTGTTGTTAGAGATAAATATAGATTTCAGTGAATGAATTAATGTTATGAATGCTTTCTTCTATTGATGTTGAATCATTGATTTCTTACTTGATTGGACATTCTTTATCCATAAACAAGAAATGATCAACACAAAATCAATTAAAACCCATTTGTATTATAATTAAGTAAAAACAAAGAGCAGAAAAGAAACGAAAATGGAGAACGTGTCGCCATTGATCGCGATTGTCTCTCTCATTCACTCTCTCCACCATGAATCTATTAATGTCATTACAAACTCTGTTGATTGTCGCCGCGAGGATTACTGCACTGTTGTTATCATTCGTTGTTGTCTTCAATAACGTGGCGAACTTTAATATCTCCCGTGTGATTTCTTTGATGCATTCATTGTCAAAATATGGAGGAACCTCTGTCGTGTCATCATTGCCGCTGTAGAAGCCATCTCTGTGGTGCATTATGGATAGTCACCGCCGAGTCACCATGGTTTAGTGTTTTCCCTACAATGGTCTCTTAATTCAAGGGTGCAAGACGAAGCGTGAATGAGCATAAGTTATTCAAATTGGGTTTAAATTTGTGACTTTTTAATTATTTTATATAGAAAAGAATAAAAGAAAAGAAAAGAAAAAAGATAGTGTTGATGTTGTGAGAACATGTAGCACTATCAGTCCCCTGTGAACCACACGTGAGCACCGCCTGATCCCTTTCACTATCATGGTCCTGTGGTACATTTCATTTACTATACCTTTACCGCATGACGTCATTCTACTAAAAAGCGTATCACTTTAACTCTTTTCTACATATCCTACCCGAAACTAAACCCTCTAAACCCAAAGCCAATACCGTATGATGTCATATAGGAGCACTATGATGTCATCCTCGTATCTCAAAATGTAGAACCGTATGACATAATCCTACATCCAGAACCTCAATCGTTTCTCCCTAATCCTAAAACTGTATGACGTCATTCAGAACCATATGATGTCATCCAACATCTAGAACCTCAATCGCTTCTCCCTAAACTTAAAGTCGTATGACGTCATTCAGAACCATATGACGTCATCCTACATCCAGAACCTTATCTCTTTAAGCCCGCAATTGTTTCTCCTCAATACAGAATCGATCACTTTAAACCCACAATTGTTTCTTCCTCAACCCGAAACCCAAAACCATATGTTGATACGAAACCAAATGATCATTTGCGGAACATGACTAATATGTCACAAGGCGAATACAAAATTGTATGAGGATGCAGAACCGTATGCTGATACGAAATCGTATGCCATGTGGTACTAAATGCCCAATGCGGCACCGAATGCAAAAGTGGCATCAGATGTCTAACATATCAAGCCAAATAATGCAAGTCGTAACTGGATGACGTAAGCTAATACATAACCGTATATGCTATGCGGAATTAAATTCCCATGTAGAATTGACAACATCCGTTGAATACTATCTCAAGATATTTTCTCAGAAAAATATAAAAAAAAAATATCAAATTTCTAAAAAATAAAAAATACGAATTTTCACAAAAAACTAAAAAACATCAAACACTCAAACAAACAATTTTCCTTCAAAACTATGTATGTCCTTATTTTTCATCATTGACGGAAATATGTAGGAATAAGGTCAATTCTTGTTGGGTCCTTTAATTTAAAAATATTTTTTTGTTCTTCTCTACAGTTTTATTCTATTTTGGGAAAAATAAACATTTAATAAACCAATTTAGGTTTACTCATTTGATTAAAGGTGTTGTCTTAGGACAGGCGTTATGAGGGTGCTAATACCTTACTCACACGTAACCGACTCTCGAATCCAATCCTATTACGTAGATCATTTCTTTTCTGGTTTTTCCATAGTTTTCCTTAATAAATATGGTGGCGACTCCATCTCTTTTCATTCGCTTTCCATTTTCATATTTTCTCTTTTGGATCGTTGTCCCGTTGTGATCAAGGTCACGACATATCTGAATGACAATAATCCAATGTTATTGTCAAACAGTCAGATTATAACCCATTGTTTGAAATTTCATATCGGATGCAACTAATTAACTCCACTAAATTACTTATCTTTAATATTTACTTATTGATGATCATATTGTAATTCTAGCGTCTGATAGATTACACTTGATGAGTGTCTGACTTTAACCAATCTCTTGAAAAGATAGATTTTAAAAAGATATATATTTTCATTAATATTTTTTTGACTAGTCTTGTCTGATAAAAAACAAGAGATGTATCTTCAACATCTTATATCAATTATGGCCAAATAGACTTATTTGAAAGGTTGCTTTATTCTAAGCTATTTTAGTCTAATTAGTTATGTGAGACACAAATTTTATAACTCAACTGAATCACTTAATTAACATATTTTTGTGTTTGCTATCGTATTATAGATCTTGTGTGTGATCAATCAATACAAATGCACATCAAATACATAGTTTTAAACATGCTTTGAAAAAAAAAAAAGCATTTAGATTTGTATTCTCACAACAACTCTCCTTCTTAGGTTAGCGCAGATGATAATAACATGCAAAATAATGAAGAAAAAGAAGGGAGAAAATATTCATAGTAGTTTGTATTGCTTTATCTACTACAACATATTGTATCGAGTTCTTGACAAACAAACCAAGTTTAGTTAAGCAGACTAATGTTGTGAAGTAGACTAGAGTATTTTTTTGGGCTTGTAGTCGCTCCTGGCTAATCCCTTGAGTAATCATTCCCAAGTCAGTCCTAGCTTAATGAGTAGTTTTTTTCAACCCACTCGTGGTTTAGTGAGTATTCTTTTCCAAGTCACTCCTAGATCAACTAGTATTCTTTCTCAAGCCACTATTGACTTAACGAGTATTATTTCCCAAGCCACTCCTGATTGAATGAGTATTTCTTCCTAAGTCACTCCTCGTTATTCCCTTGATTATTATTTTTTGTTAGACTTGAGGAACGATGGTGTGATTGTGGAAAGTTTCAGAAACTTCATCTCACATGTTCTTATGTGCTTACAACATGCAAACATGCTTCGATGATTTTGACATGTACATTAATCATGTCTACTCATTGGACGAAGTGAAGAAAGTGTACAACAATTTGTTTTGGAGAGTGTAGACACAAAAATTGTCGGCCGATGCACGAAGGCCCTCAACTCTGACCCTGTCCAGAAGAAGAAGTTCCAAAGGTTGTCCAAAGTCATCAAGAATTAAAACTGAAATGGATATCCATAAAGAAGGTTGACTAAAGCAATCCTTCTATTGTTACACTCTAAGGCACACTAAGAAACCATTATCCCAACAACCCTAGTCTAAAATGATCAGCTTCCCATAATTAATTATGTTTACTTTTCTAAAATGTTATTACAATCCATGAATGAATAAGTCATTTGTTTATGCACGTCCCATTAATATAATCCCAAAATTATCAACTCACTTATACACAAATTTTACTTGATTACAAACTATTCAAATTGTTAAGATTTTTATTATTATTATTATTATTATTATTATTATTATTATTATTATTATTATTATTATTATTATTATTATTATTATTATTATTATTATTTTTAATCAAAGATGCCTACCATGATAACTTTGTTCTTTAATATTATAAATTTACACTTCTTTAAGGGTTATATATCACAACATTTTTTTTTACATTCAACAATTTCTGAAAATTTAAGAAAATTTAAGTTTATTTTGCTAAAAAATACTACATAATTTGATACAATTCTCAAAAATTATTTTTCAAAACTATTACTTTTTTATTTTATATCTAAATTATTTATTCTTGCTAAATTAACTTATATAAACTTCTATCCCTTATTTTTTTTATAAATAGTATTATTAAATATATACCTTTCTCATTATTATTTTCGAATAATTTTGATATTTATAGACTTTTAGTCCAAAATTTTTCCTCAAATTATTTCTTTTCAAGCAATTACTATCTTTTTACATTATTTTTCTCCTATTCTTCTTCATAAATTTCTTTTCTTTATATTTTTAAAAAAGTTTCTTTCTTTAAGCTAGTTGTATTTTAAAATAATTATTTCTTTAAACATTTTTGTTCTCTAAAATAATATATTACATAAACTTATTTCTTAAAATTAATATAGGCTTTACAACTCAATCAATTCGATTACATCATATTTCATTCCTATTTTACAATGTTTTTTCTCTTTGTTTTTCAAAATTTTTCTTATTTAAAATTTTTGCTAATTTATACTTCTTTAAAATGTATCTATTTCTAAATATTTATTTATTTAATTGTTTAAATAATTAAATTGTACAAACTTACTAAATGTAATTAATTTGTTCTATTTTTAAAAATAAATTACACTTTTATATCCAAAAATTTCTTTTCAATTCATTATTTATTTTTGCATATTTTTCCCTTCCAATTGTTTTAAATTTAAAAAGAAAAATGAAAAAAAAAAGCCACCTCTTTGGAACGGAATTGTAGGTGGTATTCCGACCAAATTTGGACCAATTACAGGTCAGAATTTGGCTTTCAAGGAATCAAGTTCTATATCTAAAGGAATACTACAGTTTTGGATAAAAGTTAGAATTAGATAAGCACACGGTAGACTATATTTAGGGTGTTACTTATCTTGTGAGAAAAAACAAGTTTTTCTCAAATGATGAAAATGCTAAACAATATTATCAGTGAACTAGAATTTAAAAAATTGAAAAGTTAATTGAAAAGTATAACGATAAATCTTTTATGATTTTTAATGCAATTCTAACAATTCAATTTTATTTATTTTTTTGATTGTTTTAATAAGTGCTTTTAAGAGTCAAGTTAAAGAGATTCAAAATTTATTTTTATGTTATCTTATTATTTTTAGTATTCACTGTTGAATGAAAATGTTTCAAGAGTAGCGCTCATCTTTATTAATGTGTGCTGTGTGTTTTATTTTTGATTATTTATTTATTTTAAATAGTATATAGTAATTTTAATGTCTACATTTTTTTAATTTAAAATTTGCTTCACACTTTTCTCTTCAATTTTAATTTTTTTTAATAAACATATATTATTACTAACAAAAGTTTCTATTATTACGTTTTAATTAGTTTTACACATTTTATTTAAATTTAAAAATAGCCGTGTTACTTTATTTTTACATAAAAATATTTAAATTCACAATCACTACTACTATTATTCTCTTCATAAATTAATTATTTAAGGATAATTTTAAAATTATTTATTACTATTGCAAAAAAAACTTAACACTGATAATTAAATTAACTAATTTCTTTTGATAAAAATGAGTTAATTAATATTTCTATTTTAAATTTAAGGACAGAGAGAATAATTCCAAACACCGTGATAAATTTATTAATTTTTAATATAATTATATTAAAATATTAATTATAATTTTGAAATATATGAAAAATCAAACTTGAAACAACTTAAAAAAAAAAAAAAGAAACTTTACGAATTTCCCATTCATTCATTTCTTGTGTACTACTACAAGACAATCAGCAAGCATGGCTTAGTTCTCACTATTCACTCGCAAACACTATTTTCTTTTCCGCAATATTATTTCCTTGGCGCTGGGTACCAAAGAAGTCGCTAGAAGAATTAAAGAAAAAGGAAAAATAAAACAGCTAACAACCCAAGAGAGGGAAACGAAAACTGAACCGAACCACGCGACGAGAGAGAGATATGCGATTGCGGTGGCGGCGGCGGTGGTCAGGGTTGTTGAGTCCCCGATCGACGGCCAATGCAGCGGCTCGTTGCGGCGGCGGACGGCGGCGTTGATGGCCCTGCAGATGACTTGGCAGCCGAGTCTCCTGAGTCAGAAACGCAAAACCGGTCCTCCTATAGGGCTTCGTAACCTAGGCAACTCGTGCTACCTCAACAGCGTCCTCCAGTGCCTCACCTACACTCCTCCTCTCGCCAATTTCTGCCTCACTCTCCAACACTCTTCTCTCTGTAACCGGCTATTCAATTCTCGTTATTCTTTCAATTTTAGTTTAATTTCTGCGCCTTGACCTAATTTTTGTGTTCCGTTTCGAATTTTCAATTCAGGTAATTTCTCTGCGTCTTCGTGTCCGTTTTGTATACTGGAGAAGCAGATTGCGCGTTCACTGAAATTGGATCTCTCGCACGACGCGCCTTCCAAGATCCAGAGCTGTATCCGGATCTTCGCCGAGCACTTCCGCTGTGGCCGCCAGGAGGACGCGCACGAGTTCCTCCGCTACGTAATCGACGCCTGCCACAATACCTGCCTCCGCCTCAAGAAGCTCCGCCGCAAAGGCGGAGACGCTAATGGCGGCGGCGGTGGAGACGGTGGCGGGAGTACGGTGGTGAAGGAGATTTTCGGTGGCGCCTTGCAGAGCCAGGTGAAGTGTCTGTGCTGTGGATATGAGTCGAATAAGGTTGATGAGATGATGGATATTAGTCTTGATGTTTTCCATAGTAACTCTCTGAAAGACTCCATGCAAAAGTTCTTTCAGCCTGAGGTTTTAGATGGCAACAATAAGTACAAGTGTGATAGGTAAGTCACCGGGGGTACAAGTGCGTGAGTATATGATTTGATTTTTAAATATATGTTTGGAAAAAAAAGTTATAGTTCCTTAGGTCTTGCGTGTTTTGTTCTCCAATGAGAATTGCAGTTTCACCTCAACAATAAGTATAAGTTTTTAATGCAAACCTTTATTATGTGAGATGAGATAGAACTATAGTTCTGATTGGAAAATTGGTTTTGAGTGATTGATGTTCAGTTGTAAGAAATTGGTGGCGGCTAAAAAGCAAATGTCCGTACTTCAAGCACCCAACATCCTTGTGATACAACTAAAGGTTAGTTATGTGTATATATTTAGTTTGTTTTGGTCGTTAGGATTAGTGGTGGCCTGGGATTTTTGAAGGATAGTGTGTTGATGAAATTTGGATTGTAGAGATTTGAGGGCATATTGGGTGGCAAGATTGACAAGGCTGTTGCATTTGAAGAGGTTTTGGTTCTTTCTAGCTTCATGTGCAAAGCAAGCCAGGTATGTTTGGTGTTTGTTTTGAACTAGTTACCACTACAAAAGGGTGTGTCAGTTTTATCATACCAGCATCTGCTTTGGACAAAATCAGAAATATATTTTATACTTCTTCACTAATCAGATCGACATATCACTATAATTAGGTTGAGTAATAGCAATTTATTATGTTTGCAATGTCTCATGCTCACCAGAAAACATTTGTTTTCCTTTTTAATATAATTTTCTTTTTTTATTGATTTTGTACTAATTTTGTACGTTGTGTTTATAGTTTAGTTTTATTTATAGTTGAGTTGTATTTATGATTTTTAAGATTTATTGTATACTCTTGTGTGAGCCTGTCATGTTCCTTGCTTTCTAGGGCATGATACAAAATGTGTAATCCATTCTAATGGTCTCCCAAAATTTGTTTTCTCACTCAACCAAAATAGCCGCAATATTGGACATGAGTTTTTGAGGTTGAGTAGAGACTTAACCAAAATTATAATATGGTATAGGAGCCTATCCTAGAGCCATTCTTGAGCTACCTACATTTGCCATGATTTAGGTTGGAGTGTTGGAAAGTTGCTTTAATTGCGAAAAACCATTAGTCCACCCTAGTTGTGATTTCTTTGGGCTGCCTTGATTGTAGCATTGAATGGGGTGTGTCTAGTCCTCACATTCATATCTTCAATAGCTAGAGATATGTTTTAATAAAAGTTAAATATCAACATTCAAACCAATTTTGTTGTTTAGAGTTAGAGTCTCTGTCCTAATTTTTAAGATAGTATCAAAGTCAATCATAAATCTATTGTAGGATCATTTGCATTGGTAGTTGAAATGCTCTAGACTTGTAGTTTTGGGTGTGAGAGGGGGTGGGTTTGGAAAGCCACATGAGTTGCTACCACTCTTAGGCTGGAGAGGGCTACCTCGGAAGGTTGACTACTTGAATTTAGAGAATGACCAAAAATCACTAAGTATTATATACATATATATATATATTGTGTGTGTGTGTAATGAAAAAATGAGAATGAGTAGAAGACTATGAAAAGGCTACAACCTATGACTCTTACTCGTAAGCTAGATATATCCAAAGGGGTACACAATTTAATAAACAATTATGGGTAAATAGTTGGTTAATATATTTTGTTTTTAGTACAATAAGAAATAAAGAAAAATTACTTTAAACCTTTTAGTATTGTTTGAACTCTATGGTTAATATAATGGAGCACGTATTTGGTCTTTAGTAGCTATCACTTGTGTTGATTGAAGAGGAAATTAATGTTAATATGCAATTAAATTTAAAGGAACCACTAAGGATTTTAAATTTACAAAAGCATAAAGCAAAGGGTAGAGGACTCCCTTGAAGGTTAATTGCATATTAACATTAATTTTTCTTCTAATAATACACATGACAATTACTAAAAACTAAACATGTGTTTAATTACATTAATCATTAATAGAGTGCAAACAAAATTAATGAAATTAAAGTTTTTGTACTAAGATTGAAATTTTTTTTGTTGTGCTAAGAATGAAATATGTCAACACTTATTGCATTGAACCGACTATTTACCCAACCATTATTTAATGCTCCCCATGTTGGAGATATAAAATTTAAGCAACAAGCTTGGAACATGAAAATTGAATTCTAGGCCCTCTTGAAGCCTTAATTAACAATCACTTCCTCCTTGGTTGATACTGATACTACCGCCTCCTTCTACGAGGTCCTACCATTGTTTTATGGAGGGTACTATTTGGGTTGCAACAAAGAGATGTTGAATGTCATTAGCAAAATAATCTTGGGTCTTCTTCCGCCAAAAAAATATATCTTGAAGTATTTGAGTATTTTTCATGATATCAGGCTCAATTGATTGCCATAAAACAAAACATATCTGGAAGTCATGCTTTTGTCATTGATCTAGTTTGCTCAGGATAAGTGTTCATTACAGGTGTAGAAACAAAGACTCGGAAGATAGTGAATTAGAAGTGTTAGATGGTGTAGTACTAAACTTAGGTGTAACAGAAGTAATTGGTAGATGATTTGGAGAATTTTGAGGTGGTGTAAGAGTGGGACTTAAGCTAAAATACGGATTTAGATCTTTGATAGAGTTGGGTACATGAGGAAAAAGATCGATATAAGGAAACCTATGTATCATTAAAAAGAACATCCTTGGAGTTATATACTTTTCTACTTGATGATATACACTTTTAACCCTTGTGTAATTGAGAATATTCTAAGAATAAACATTCCTTAGATTTAAATCAAGTTTATGAGGAAGATAAGGTCTTGATAACGGAAGCAAGCACGACCAAAAGCTTGGAGAAAATAGAAATGTGGATCTTTATTGAAGAGAACAAAATAATGAATCGCAAAGTTTAGAGAGGTTGTAGGAAGCATATTTATAATATATACAGCAATGGTAGAGCATAGTCCAAATTTGTAAAGGAAGAGCATCATGATGCAATAAAGTGAACCAAATCAACAATGTATCTATGTTTCCTTTCAACAACACCATTTTGATGTGTACGAGGACAAATGAGTATGTGATTAATACCATGACGGGTTAAAAAATTAGTAAAAGGTCGTTACTCTCCAGCCCAATTAGATTGAATATTTTTTTATTTTTGAATTAAGCTCTAACTCAACCTTTGATTTGAAAAACAATCGGTGTTTCAGCTTTATACTTTATTGGAAAAATTCAAGTGAACCTTGAATAGGCATCAATAAAGAACACAAAATATTTATATTCTGCATGAGAGCTGGTCCCAAAGATCACTAAAAATTAGTTCTAAAGGAGAATAGACAGATTTAGAGACATGAGAAAGCAATTTATGTGATTTGCCAATGTAATAGGATGAGCAAAAATAAGAGTCAATTTTATTGGATGGAATGAGTCATTACAATTTGCGTTACATGACTGTTTCGATGACATATTCTACCGTACCACAAGCGAACATTGTTATTATTATGTACAGAAGATAAATTGACAATATTTGCTTTATTTGTATCAACTTTAACACTATTAAACGAAGAGCTAACTGTGGCTGAATGACTGAGAAGTTTAGAGGATGACTACAACTGAGGGGAATGATTTTGAATCTTGAGATTATTAAAGGAATAAAGGCCATTAACACCAACAATTCCTTGAAGAACTTTATTTGTTCCCTGAAGTTTGACAAGACACTTATCAGAATTAAATTCAAAGAAAACAAAATTATCCTTAGCAAATTGACTAGCACTTAAAAAAAAATTTAGTAATAGAAGAAACGTCTAACAAATTGTTTAGCTGAATGTGAATCATGAGGTCATACAAGAAGAGAAACCAACACCACAAATACTTAAACCTTCACCATTGTGTATGAAAACTAGCACTAGAATCTGGTATCCGAGACATATTGCCATTTCCTTAAGACTTGGACTTCATTAATATTGCTATTGGTTGAGCATTGTTTCCAGGCTTTTTATTAGAATTCATCAAGTATTTAAGGTTTTATATGAGTGACCAGAATAAAGAATATACCAGTGTAGCAGGATTAGTGAAGTACAAGGACTCACAAGGTTGATAAGAAATATTAGATCTAAAATGACAATCATTGGATGTGTGACCAAATTTGAGACAAACGTGACATTGAAAATTGGCGAAATTTGCCACCACCACGACCTCTGCCATAACCTCCACCATAAGAAGTAACTCTAGTATGAGAGTGACCACGATTACCACCACCACTACCATACGAGGCTTGAATATAATTCAATGAAGGAGATACTAAACTTGACATCGCAAGCCAAGATTTGTTTCATGACGACAAAGAAGAGCTTCAATTTCAGCAACTGACAGTGTACGCTTTTTACTTTCAATATCAGAACTATTAGTTCATAACCGAAAGAAAGTTCTTCAAGAATCACATCAACATACTCTTCATGACAAACTGGAACACCAACACCAACGAGTTCAACATAACTTTTAATCTTGAGAAGATATTCTTCCATTGTTTTGGAATAAAGACGAACTGCATGCATCAGAGTATGCACTGTTGTGCACAAGATTCTGTTTGAAAACCAAAATATTCATGAATCTTCTCCCAAATCTCATAGGAGTGATTGGAGCCAAGGGCGTGAGAATGAATAGACTTAGATAGAGTAGAATGAAGCCAATTAAGTAATGTTTGGTCCTGAACTTCCTATGCTTCATATTTAGGATTAACATGATCAAGTGTATGATTGTTTTCAATGAGATAAAGAGTTGGAAATATGGGATTCATAACAAATCGTTGTAGCTCGTGTGATTTGATTACTGGTTTAACACGTTGTCGCCAATGAAGAGGAACACGTGAAGAGCGATTCATGAAAGCGAAATCATAAAGAGTTGTGTGAGCAAAAACTCATGAGTCGTGAGAGTTAAAATGCAGGAGTCGCGAGAGCAAAATCACACAAGATGCAAGAGCAAAATTAGAGTAATCACAAGAGCAAAGTCACGAAGAAGGTGACGAAGAGGAACCCTAGATTTGAAGAAGATGGATCGTCAAAAAAATTGCTCTAGATACCATCTTAGAGAAAACAAACAAGAGGACCAACTTAAATTCTTATTATTTCATCACACTTGAAATAAGAGAAGTACACACCTGTATATAGGCGCCACTTACATCAAGAGCTATTGTTAATAATAGCTGATTGTTGTAAAAACATTGTACAAACTAACTATATATATATACTAACACTTAAATCTATGTTCAAGATTATAGTGACTCTTTTGTTGCTAAAATGATATCTATTTGACTTCTCCTTTCTGTTGTAACTATTCATTATTAGAGTCTTTTAGCATGACATCAAGAATGTATTTGTATATGTTGATTTTGTCGAGAAAGTCTACATGGAGCAATCTCCTAGATTATGCATAGAGGGAGTCGTTTGATATGGTATGTTGTCTATGCAAGTCCCTATGTGGGCTTAAGAAATCACTCTGTGCATGGTTTGAGTGTTTTTGGACTATAATCCAACAGTTTGGAATAATACAAAATGATGTTGATAATTTTCTATTTTACTGTCATTCTCCCAATGATGTATCTATCTCATTGTACATTTGGACGACATTGTTACCACAAGCAATGATAAGGAGAGTATTGGACACTTGAGGGTATTTCCTTGGTGTAGAAGTTGCATAGTCCAAGGTTGATTTGACCATATCTTAAAGAAAATATGCACTGAACATTCTAGAAGAAACAAGGATGTTAAATACTAAGCCTATGGACACACCGATGGATCCAAGTGTAATTCTAGTACCTAATCAAGGAGAATCATATTTTAGTCCTAAGAGATACAAAAGGTTAGTTGGTAAGCTAAATCACCTCATTATGACTCTAACATCACCTTTGCCGTGAACGTAGCAAATCAATTTTGAAGTTCTCCTTTATTGGAATGCAGTCATATTAGTTATAAAGTATATTAAGAATTCTCTAGGCAAAGGCATCATTTATCCTTTGAATATAAACTCATACATACATTGTGGTAATATTTAATTGCAAAAGGTTGGCTAATTTAGGACTTTGAACTAAATGGTGAAACATCAAAGAGGCTAAATTACTAATTATTAGTGTGCCACTTACAGTAATAAGACATAAATTGCTTGGTGAAGGCTAATAAAGGTTCAATGTTTCTCCAACTCAGGTTGACATCTTTAAGAATGAATGGTCTAACATTGCTCATATTGCCCTCTCCCGCACTCAGTTTTGATATTATTTTTGGCTTCTTTTGTAACGGGCATCCTTTTGTAGGACCCACAGCCAGAATATAAGCTCTTTGGCACTATTGTCCATTCAGGCTACTCCCCCGAATCCGGTCACTACTATGCTTATATAAAGGTTTGTTAATTTTTAGTTTATCTGTACACAAATTATGTAGCCTGATACATCTATATAACTTTTAATTGTGCCAATCTTATTTCCTTTTTTGTTCATAGGATGCAATGGGTCGGTGGTATTGCTGTGACGATTCTAGTGTAACTGTTGCAACCCTGCAAGAAGTTTTGTCAGAAAAGGTTTACATTCTTTTTTTCTCTCGAACTAATCAAAGGCCAGTGTCAAATAGTATTTCTCTTGCTTCAAACGGTGTAAAGCCTCATTCCAATGGGAGCCAAGCATCTGAGTTCCCAAAGGTTGGTGTACCACTGAAAGCTGTGCATGCAAAGTCTAGTTCTGAGTTATCTCCATGGAAGGATATGGCAAGTGTAGCTAAGACTGCTAAAGTACCTTCCAGCTTACGAGTGAAGTTTGACATTAATGGAAGTTCTACTTCCAAAAGAAGTCCTGCTCCTGTAAGTGTGAATGGGAAAGTTGATGTTTCTAGGAATCAGCCTTTATTAATAAATGGACATGTGAAAGATTCGGTTTCTTTGGAAAATGGTAAGAAAGATCCTTCATCATTACCCACCAGGAATGGTATTGACAAAAATAAAGTTGATATTGACAAATGCAAAAGAAAGGAGTCGACACTTTCAAATGGTCACAGTGGTAATCAGATGGATGATATCCATTCTGTAAAGTCGAATCCCAGGGAAGGTACCGATAAAAGCAGGGTAATAACAGGCAAAGGTTCTGACAACTTTAAGCTAGAAAACAATGGCCTCAGCAATAAACCCAAAATATCGGGGAATAAGAGAAAGCTACATGAGGACCCTTGCATTTTACTTGCACATGATGGTCAGTCTCAAGCAAGAGTTCAAGAACTGAAGGACAAGTAAGACAGTTATATTCATTTTTTTAGATTATAGTTTAATGATTTTTTAAATGATTCCTTGCCATGCTTTATGCTTCTGATATATACGGAAATTTTGCATATTATACTTTTTTGTCTGTGTTTCATAGCTTGGATTGAGACTTTGAGTTGGGTTTAGACTGTTGAAATTGGTTAATGCTTGTCATTTTTTATTTATGATATCTTACTTTTACTGAGGCTTTGTTTCAATAATCTAGTTGGTGGGGAAGGGAATACAAAATTTTGAATCATTACTGATACGAACCAGGAAAGTATGATAGAACAACCTACTCTAATTGTATTAATGACATGTTTCAGCTAGAATCAATGAGATTCAGAACTGGGAATACATTTAGCAATGGCAGAATAACAAAAATGATAACAGGGCAATTTATAGTGTCCAATTCTCCCCCAAGTCCAATACAATGTCAGCCTTCTCCCGTCTCCCTACAACCTCCTATACTTTCTCTCTAACAACTTGTGCACACACCCCACACCACTAATGCCAATCCATTAGTTAGGCCCCTAATTCTCTCTCCTTATTATGATACAGTGTGATGCCTCACTTTTGTCTCCTCCTAACTACACCTTAAGCCTAGTGGTCTTTTCACATATAATTTGGTATCGAAGTCTTATAGCATTCCAATTTGTAGGAAACATTGTCCAATTACTAATGTTTATAGATCTTCTTCAATTTTTTTCATTGCATAGTTTATCTCTCTTTCCTTCTATCCTCAATATCTGACATGCTAAAAATATGTTGATCTGTTTAGGGTTAATAGATTTATATTGTACTGAAATCTTCATGCTTGTGATTGGTCACACCCAAACTAGTTGACTTACAAGTTAGCAAAATATGCCTATTTCTTGTGACAACACTTATATACCTATTTCCTGTAACAATCCGTTATACAGGTTTTCATTCTGAAATAAACTTTTTTTTATGTGCGAGTCATACTGTTTTCTTTCTAAAATATTTTCATTACATGCCTTATTCTGATACCATCTTTTCAAAACATTACTCAGTCTTGGGAAAGAGGTGAAGTCATATTTGATATCCTGTGGCTGGACAAATGTGGTCTATGAATTTATGCGATCTATAAAGAAGTTACGGGTACAAGAAGATGGAAATTTAGAGAATGGAGATGAAACAAGGTACGGTTGATCATATTCTACATTTCTTTTTCATTGAACCATTGATATTACCCACAAACATGGCTGTTGCAGAATTTTGTGAATAATAACACTCACTAGTTTAACAAATTACATTTTAATTACATAAGAGACTGATTTCCAATTGTGACCATAGAGGCCAGGAGAAGGGATGTAGTGTTCTAAAAATGAAGCTTTGGAAAAGTATGATTGACCACGAGATGTTATAGGAAACAATTATTTATGACCATTAGAGAGGACTTCATGTATAACCATGGATTCTACTTTATTGTTGAGTTTTGAATCAATTTGTTGTAACCTTCATATAAGATTTCTATGGAATTAATGTTATGTGGATTAATTTGAGAAATATAGAGATATGCATTATAGTTGAGGAGATTTAGTTATAAATTGGTTGGTAATGTTGAGAAAGCTAAAACTATGATTTTTTTGGTTGAGGTGATGTGGGGTGGGGTTGGCATATGTGGTTAAGTGAACGTGAAGATTTCTTTTGGTTACTAATACAATAAGTCAATCTTTCTTACCAATTTTTTCCCTCTTTTTGGTTCTTGTGTGGTTTGAAAGAATTAATTCTTTGGTTTAAGGAAAGGAATGTAGGAGAATCACATGATACCATTGGGTTCAATAAACTCAACAAATTCTATAGGATAATTCGCCATGCAATTATGGAGTTCAGGTGTGTTATAGTTCCATATTGCATTGAAATGGACAAGTTGAGCAAAACTAAGGGTCACACAATTGAACAATTTAAATTGAATGTCAAACATTCTCATGTGAAAAAGTAGAGATAATCAAATGGTGTCTTAGAACTATTTGATTTTATGAAATTGAGGTTTGTATTTTCTAGAATGCAATCCACCATTTGAACAAAACTATGCAAAGAGAAAAATGTGTAATCAAGGTTGTGATAGGAGAGAAGATATCTTTGAGATTTTTGTGAATTTTATGGATTTTGAATAAGTCAAATATTTGAGAGAGAGCAAAACAGGAAAAAAAGGTTTATGAAACTGAGAACCAAAGAGAATAATGAATTTAAGCTTTTTAGTTACCTAATAAACTATAAGTGTTTTAGTAATTTAAAACCGGAATTATTATGAGAATGAGGACATGAAGGATATGTACATACGTGTTCCTATCCCATACCCAATTTAAAAAATCGGGTATGATCCATATCCGGTCTGTGGAGATTTCTTGTTAAAATTGGGTCGGATTCAGCCAATGCCCATAAGTACGAGTTTATTTTCCATCCCTAATTGCAATACATCACAATACTCACAGAAATATTACTCAGTCTCCTTTTTCTCAATTTCATCCTTCAATTCCTATAGTCCATTATGTATTTTCTTGAGCATTTTAGGCTGTTACAATGCTCATTCAATGAGACCATAGCTTTTCTACTCGTCTGTTTTCTTTAATAATCAATTTGGAAACTAAGAACTGAAAGTTCCCTTTCTCATTTCTTAATAAATGTACAATGATAATTGTGATTTGACTCGCTGGTTATAATCCTTCGTGTGCACTACGAGCAATGCAGGAAGTCGTTAATTAGAGATGCGCAGGTAGCTTTCAAATCAAAGATTCCCGAGTCGTTGAGAAAGGATATGATTGAACGAATCCAATCCTTTATCCAAGAAAACAATACAATTTTAAGGACCTTGACCTGAGCATGCGTACGAGGTGAACTATTAGTTTATGCTTATGCAATTTTCCTGTTCTGTAAATCTTTAAATCAGTTAGTCATTTGATAGTTTCTTTATCATTTTGAAATATTGCAGCATGATGATCTTGTCTTGACAGTGAGGCGTGGTGTGTATACTCTGTATTACTAATTATTGTAGTGATGGTGGTACCCTTACTGGGATAAGTTTGGGTTTGTGACATACTAACTCTTTGAGCTAGTGCTGGCGATAGGAGCAGGAGAATATGGAGACTTGTTATCACCAAAGCTTGGCTTTATGCTTCTAGTTGTTTCATGCATATTTGAGCTAGAAGTTAAGATTTCATGTCTTGCCATAAGTTTTCTTTCTCTATGTAGGCTGTGAAGTTGTATTGAATCTTGAGGAGAGCATGCCAGGAGTTCTATTCATTCTGTACAATCTATTTTAGTCATGTGTACTGGAGCAAAATCTTAATTTTCTATAAAATTGCTCAACAAATTTTGCAGCGAAAATGTGGCTGTGCATGACTTGTGATACATGCGCTATCCAATGACTGACTGTATATACTTAAAAAGCATAACTTCCTCAAATATGTGAGATTTATGATTCAGTTTTGATGAACATCAGCAATTAAGTAACTTGGTTACAAAATCAAGAAATTCCATAATGTTCGTAGAAGCTGCAAATATTTTGGTAGACAAAACTCGTCTCCAATCAAATCTTCAAACTCGTCTCGGACTACTCGCTCATTTCAAATCCTCTGGACCAACTAAACTTTTCGTCTGCATTCATTATTCTGGAAATTTAGTGTTTTACAAGTAGAAGTTGTGGCTAAAAGATACAAGTATGGCGGAAGAAAATGAAGATAAAAAAGTAATCAATCCTGGTGACGGTTATGATTTTGTTGTGCATTAAAGCGACATTTCTCTAAAATTTGGTAACACTTTTTCTTTCTACAGTCATTATTCTACCTACACTTTCATGTTAAAAAAACAAAATCTGTTTCAACACGCTGTCTTCGTCATTATAATCATGTTGTCACTGTGTTTTCTTTTTTTCTATTGTACCTTCAGTGCACTCACATTGCTATTCTACTCATGTTGCTAAACTCGATTGTTGTCTGGGGCCTTTAGAAAGTTTGGAGTTTCTGTGAGGGCGACGCAGAGACGATGGGATCGAAGAGAGATAGAGATTGAAACTTTAGATTTGTAATTTTTTTTCCCGTTCTGGAAACCATTAACAGAAAACTTTCTAGTAGTTCATTAAGTCCAAAACGAAAAAAGAGATATTTATGGAGTGATTTGGAAAACATCTCATTCCAAAATGCTTATTCTAAAAAGTAATCCATATATTCTAGAAAGTTTATTTCAAACAACTTGTTCTGAAAATCTTTTAAAAAAATTGTTTTGAAATATTTTTAGAGTAATTCGGAAATACGGAAATATATCTTATTACTTGAAAGGATATAATTATGTTTTAAAAGTTAGGAAAGTGAAATTACTAATAATGGGGGTGCAAAAACAAAAGTGTTTTGGTAGAACAATTCCAATGACTACTTTAATATTTATAAGATTTCTATAACATAATTTTTGAAAACAAATATTGTTTTTAAGAGATGGAGTCCCACCATAGTTTATTACCTAAAATCATAGGAAAACTAAAAAATAAAATATCTGTGAAGCAAGTTTAAGATTCGGGAGTCGATTTTGTTAACACTCTTACAACACCTTCAATTAAATAAAGCAAAAACGAGTGTGGTTTTACGAAATAATAACAATAAAAATACGAATAAGGATAAATAAAAAGAAACAAATAAAAATAAACAAAATCCATCACAATCAAATAGAATTATTTGTAAATAAGTAGAATAATCATCAATTATTATCATTATTTGCAATTAACCAGACTAATAACCCATTATTACCAGATTTCACTAGCCTCCCCATTCAAATATTCAATTAATTTTTATCAATTTTTAATTAATTTTCGTGCATTAAAATTGGGTGACTGAAATGATAGCCAGAATATTCAGTGAAGAGAGAACATGTGACATGACAACACTTTAATAGAGAGGGGTGCAAATAACAATTTTTATTTTTCGTTCTTCTAGTACCCTTAATGGGTTGGACCTCAATCAGGCTAACCAGACCAGATCAAAGTTGTTTTATTTTATTTTCTAAATGAACCATTTATTAAATTGGGTCTTATTAAAAAAATATTTATTTTTTTTGACTAAGCTCTTAATGGATTAGACCTCATTCAACTTTTTTTTTATTTTTTTAAATTTATTTTAAAATAGACTCAACACTTCCTTTTTGTCTTTTTGTTGTTTTTTATTATTTTTTTACATTTTTTTTAAAAATGATAAAAATTAAATAATACATTTTTTTAATTTTTAATTTTCTACTTTTTTTTATTAGAAATAATTTTATTTGTCCATACCAAATTGGATATTGACAGTTGCCCCTCCTTAATTTTTACCAAATATTTTGATCTTTCAAAAAGTATTATTTGAGTAAGAGATAAGTAAGGAAAGAAACATTAATTTCATTCAGTTTGAAAATAAAATAAATGTATGGACAAAAGCTCAAACCTTGCATTGTAGGGGATCAACATACCGAAAGATAAGAGGAAGAAGTTGGTAATGACCTTGACTTAATATAGATACGAGAGGGTCACAAACCTTACTGAAAAGTAAAATGTGGAGATTCAACATTGAGTTCTTTCTCACACACGAGTTGAAAAGTAAAAACTGGAGATACAACGCTGAGGCCCTTCTCCAAACATGCTTAAAAGTGAAATTGGAGATACAATGCTGGGTCCCTTCTCCAAACATGTTGAAAAGTAGAAATTGAAGATACAACGCTGGGTCCCTTCTCCAAACATGCTGAAAAGTAAAATTGGAGATACAACATTGGGTCTCATCTCCAAACATGCTGAAAGGTAAAACAAAAGATACAATGTTGGGTCCCTTCTCTAAACATGCTAAAAAGTAAAACTGATGATACAACGCTGGGTCCCTTCTCCGAACATGCTGAAAAGTAAAAACTGGAGATACAACGTTGGGTCCCTTCTCCAAACATGCATAAAATGAAGATACAACGTAACACCCTTTCTTCAAACATAAAACTTGTGAGCTTAGGTTTAAACCCTGAGAATCTGATTTGATTGAGATTTTGAATGCATGCATGAAATGAATACACAAAACTTTGGGCTTTTGCCTGAAATTTTAATTTTCCTAAATGTTGAATGAAACTGAGGTTTTTTGAATGATTTGGTTTCGGATTTTGTTTTAAATGAGTGTTTGAAAGTCAATTTTGAGAAAATGCATATGTATAAAATGTTGAAAAACTATATTTAAGAGTGCTTGAAATTTTGGAGAAAATGCATATATGGATGCGTGATGATTGATGTAGCTTTTTATGCATGTGACTTTATTTGAGAATACAAGAAAACTTGCGTGAGGCTCTTTTTGTTTATTGTTTTTGTTATTCTTCAAGAAGATAGTATATACAAAATGTCAGTTATGTACACAATATGTATAAAAATGATTTTTTCCCCAAAAGAATGTATGTGCGGATTTCTAGATATTTACAAAAATGATTTTTCTCTTCCCAAAAGATTTTCAATGTACGATCAAATGTTCCTTGTAAATACTGAATTCATTAGATGCCGGTTTTTCCATAAAGATCTCATAAGTTGAAGCTCATGCCAACAAGAGATAATCACTAGCTTTATGTTTAGAAACACAACTTTGATGAATGCTTGAGCCCCTAGGCAAAGGGTAGATGGGTAAATGAAAACTTGAGGCATTTGTAAGGTATAGGGAAAATACATTTTCGGACAGGATTGCCCTAGTTTCGGCTGGTTAGGCTTTAGGTTTGATCGAAAGCATGACTGTTTCCGATAGGGAAAAGGCTTTAAGGGAAGCCTCGCCCAAATTGCCCCAATTTGTATGTGTTAAGGTAATGCTAAGGTATATGTAAAGGATGACTTGTAAGGCAAAAATTTGATAGTAAGAGTACAACTGCAATCAGATTGCCCTAATTTGTATGTACAAGGGTAACGAGGTGTGTATGAAGGCTTGGCTACTTCTGTGATGTGGAAATAGAGTAGCAAGGGTATGAAAGAAATATGATTGCCTTAGTTGATGCTTCATTCTTTGTTGGATTGTAGATTGGCAAAACTTTAGTCGAACAAAGGCATTCTGATATACTTCATTTTTTTTTTCTTGACACGTATTATTAGTCACATCTTGTTGTTGCAAAGTTAAGCTTTATGAAAATCGTGACAATCATTCATCAATCAATATGGACTTTATTGGGCTTGTAACATGGCCAAGGAGTTAAAAGGTTACAAAGAAAAGCATATAAAGACTCAAAAATTATTTTTGGGTTTTATTTTGAAATAGGGATCACCAACCAGGTGTTGTAAACAGCCAAAGTTTTCCCGAATAAACTTTCTGTCATTATTTTTCCTCTTCTTTCTTTTTAGAGAAGCCCTTGATGTACTCCTTCTTTGAAGAATTTTTCGTTTTCTTTCTTCTTTTTTTCATTCTTGAGAAGATTTTGATGCATTTCTTCTTTGATGAACATTTTCCTTTAAAATTTCGGGAACTCTTAATGATATTCCTTTCTTGATGAATTAGGAGTTATACAATTTGCTTATAGATTTCTTTTATTGAAACCTTAGACTGAGTTCCAGCATGTTGATGGTCCTCTATTTAGGGTATTTTGAAAGAAATATTTATTTATTTTTGGCTCAAAAAGGGTACGAAGGATTTGCAAAAGTGTTTTGGATGAAGAAACATAACCTTATATCATTTTCAATCATGATTGCTTAATTTTTGAAAAGATTAACAGTGAAACAAAATTTAATGACTTCGAGAACGCGTCAATTTAGTTTTACATTTTTCTTGTCTTGCCCTTTGCTATGTAGGTTTTCAATCTAACAAACTTTTATCATTTTGCTTTTATTTTGAAAGCCTTTGAAGACAAGAAATAGAGATAATCCTTTCGCTAGCAGTTAGAAACACAATGTTTCTACCCCAATATAAGAATTTTCTTAGGCACTGGCAACCCTTGAGGCAAATCCTTGGGAATTTTAAGAATTTTAGGCTTTGTGAAAATTTTGGGAAGGTGAAAGGTATCAAGCATCACCCGAGATGGTCTATTTAAGAAAGCCAACTTTTACCTCTGTTAAGCATTTTGCTTTTCCAGATTCATTTTTCCATTTATGATCTTATGAACTCAATAATCCAGAAACAAATAAATCATTATATTGAGAAAGAACTTTTGAATTTTACAATGAGAGTGCTAATATTTACAATACAAGTTTGTAGAAAAGAAAATCCTATCATTATGGTAGAGGCAACTCTTCCCTGTCCATCCTTGTGAGGCTCAACGCACCTCCAAGCAACGCCTTTTTTACCACGTAAGGGCTAAACCCTAAACGAGGCAAAGAATGCATGTAAGACCAATGGGAATCTATTGATGGACTGTGGTGAGTAGACTTAAGCATGCAAAGGGAATTGATCAAAGCAAAACTTCCCAACTATTCACATTTGACCACATTGAGCCACACAATGCCACATGTCTTAATACCATTGGTAGTCAAAAAGGTAAGGGACTAAAAAGCAACTAATTTTACAACAGAATCTGCAATTTCCCCATGCAACTAAGTATTGTCCCATTGGAGCCTCAAGGTACACCACTCCAACCAAAATTGTTTTGTAGGTGAAAATGAATTTAATTCAAATTTGCTCTATTTGCCTATATATTGCATTCATTGTGCATTCACTTTACATAAACATCAAATCCACTCCAAAACTCATCTCCAAATAACGCTGCCATGGCTGCGTCGTCCAACAACCCAAAGAAGAGGATAAAGCAAACTGTAAGCTTTGGCGGATTCATTGATACACGAGGGCACCTTGAAGGATGGTTTACTAGCATGCATGAATTAGAAAGTGTTGAAAGTTGTTAGCACCAAGAGTTGCTAGAGGATTTGATGAAATCAACAAGTGAATGAAGTCTAAAGAATCAAGAGGACTACAAAGAGAACCATGAAGTTTGATGAAGCTTTTGGTCCTAGACTTAGGCTTTGTGTATGTGTGTGAGTTTTGCTCTTGATATAAAATCATATGTTGCATGTTTCATAATTCAAAGTAAGCTCCAAAGTTAATCTTGGTTAATCAAATTAATCAAAGTTTCCGAATAAAGATGTTTTAGAAAGAAAATTAATGAATTGGCTTTATTCTGAACTTGATAAAGTTTTGTCTCAGAAAAAGTTTAATTGATTGAATAATTATTGCAATCGATTGAAGTTTTAACAGATTTAAAACCGTTTGCCTATATAAAGGAGAGGTATATGATTTTCAAGTATCAAATTTATTCTATGCAAACTTTGTGAAACTTTCATAGAGAGAAAACGCGCTAGACACCTTGAGAACTTTTGATAATCCATTCTTCTCTTCAAGAACACTAAGTTTGGAGCATCACTTTGGTTGTGAATCTGTGTAACAGTGATCTTATACAGAGCTAAGTGTTTCTACTCTGTTCTTAATTCCATTGTAATCTGTTTGAGTAGAATCATTGTTATAATTATTCTATTCTTGATTCTTCTTGTACTGTGAGGTTGTTGTTACATACTACATAGGGTGTGTAATTGTAACTGGTTTAGTGCAGTAGGTTCTGCATTGGTTGAACAACTGTTGTAGGGTTCAGTAGGTTATTTACTGCTGGGAGCAGTGGTTGCTTGCGGTTTGCAAGTATTGTATTGTGTAAAACTGATCTGTTGTGATCTTTTTAGTGGAAATCTTTGCTGGTTGGCAAAGGAATGGACATAGCCCCTGAGGAAGGGTGAACCAGGATAAAATCTTGTCTTTCTTTCTCTCTTCTTGAACACTTCTTGATTTTGTTCTTGGTTGCGCAATTAATTGTTCTTCGCATATAACTGATTGTTATTATCTTCTAATGTTATCTTTAAGGCTTTACTGAAACTGTTCTATACTTTAAGTCTTTAAGAACTCAGTTTTCTTGAATCAATTGATATATCTTGAATATTGTTTTAAATTGAACAACTTTCATTGTTGTTGATCAAAATCTTACTGTGAACTGTGTATCAAATTGTTACTGCATTTTCTTTAAACAAAGTTCTTGATAATACTGATTGTGATTCATCAATTAATTGATTTTTTTTACTGCAGTTGCTTTCTATTTTGAATATATTGTTTCCAGTTTATTCACTTGTTTTCCGAAATACTTTCAAGTTTCAGTTTATTGCTTTAACATCTGATTTGACTAAATTCTTACCATACCTTGTTTCAGTTAAGTGTTTCTGTTCTGGAATATATTGAACATTTACTGTACAGTCCATAAAATCATTTTTCAGTAGTTTTAATAAAGAAATTTTCATCCAAATTTGAAAATTGATAATTGTTTGCGAAAAATTTCTAAGTTCAATTCAACCCCCCCCTCTTGAACTCAGCCTAAACTTATTTTACAATTTACAAGAATGAAATTTCCTATACTTATTTTTACAATTTATTAAATGATCCTCAAAGCTCAGAATAGTCAACATTTTGATTTGTGCAGGTGCTTCTGACTCTCCATTGGCTTCAGGTGTCTAACCGTGGCTCTTGTGGCTGGACCTTGTCTGGGCCCTCTTTCATCACATGCAGCATATCATTAAGCCTCAAAATTGGGTGCCTATATTTTATTGTGATGTTATTGACTGCTCGACAATCGCAACACATATGCCATTTTCCATCTTTTTTCGGCACCACCAAGATAGGCACGACACAAGGGCTTAGGCTTTTCTGAACCCATCACTTTCTCATTAACTCTTGAACTTGGGACTCGATCTCCTTTGTTTCTTCAGGATTTATTTTGTATTCTGGTCTATTGGGTAGACTAGCTCCAAGAACAAAATCTATTTGGTGTTTTATACCTCTAAAAGGTGGAAGTCCTGTAGGACCTTCACTAGGGAATACATCACCAAATTCTTTTAAAAGTTTTTCAACCAAAGGAGGTAAAGCCTTAACTTCAGGAGTAATGGAAGAAGTGCACGTGAGTGTTCCTTTACAAAGAAGGAGGTATGGAGGTTGTTTAGTAAGGAGAATGTGTTTTAAATATTTCTTTACAAGATGATTCTCCTTCTGAGTGATCTCGTGGGAAGGAACACCAAGCTTGCACACCTCAAATTCACTTTTAGGACTCAAGTTTGAGATTTTTGCACTTTTTTTTCGCTATCTAATTTATTTTTCATTTGAACTTGATCCTCCAATACTTGAGTAAGAGGATGAAGTACAAACTTCTTCTCTTTATGGGTGAAAGTAATCTCGGTATTTAGACCATTATGCATGGTTTTTTTATAAAATTTCCACAGTTTACCTAATAATACATGACAAGATTCCATGGGAGCTACATCACATAAAACAATGTCTTCATACTTACCCACGGAAAACTTGACTTTCCCTTGATTTTTAACATGGATGTCGCCTTCTACATCGAGCTAAAGCAACTTATATGGGTTTAGATGGGGGATAACAGTCAAGTTCAACTTTTCAACCAGTCTAGTACTACACTAGTTACAGCACGACTTGTTGTCTATGATAAGGGAACATATATTTCCAAAATTTTGCAGAGTATGAAAAATGTTCTCTTTTTGAGACTCGTGTTGCAGACTAGACTGATTGTTGAGGGTCCTATGGATCATGAGTAGATCACCCTCACATGTGTATGCATCCTCACTATTTATGGTCTCAGAGTCTTCACTCACACTTTCACATGCGGCCTCATTCTCACTGCTATATATGTCATGGCCCCTCATAAGAATGGTTCTCATACAGGGACATTGGTGTTGAGAAATATACAGGCCGAAGTTCGAGAGGGGGTGAATTGAACTATTAATCCTTTTTCAAAATCAAGTTGGAAAGAATGAATATTTTTATAGATCAATGATCACCAAACAAAGTGCAGAAATCAGTCAATTATATTGGCAAAACAGTAAGCTAAACTGGAATTTCTATATGCGCCCAGTAAAGCAGTTAGCTAAAATGTTAAAACAGTCGGTTGAATTTTTCTGGCAGAGTACAAATAGAGAAATAACAAGATAAAATTGCAAATCAGTTTGATTAAATTTCACACTCCAGCGCTTAGAAAAAATTTACTTATTCTGATTTTAATCTATTAAATTTTTAAGCAGTGACAGTTTCCAAAAATTAACAGTGAATGAAACTTAAAAACTTCTTTCAAAAGCATTTTAGATCAAGAGTGATTAAATAAGATTTACACAAGATTTATGTCCAGAAAAATAGTTAGCTAAATCAGAAAAATAATTGGCTAAAATTTGACATCAAAGTGTATAATCAATTTTTGAACAATGATTAACAAAACAGTGAGTTATTCAATTGTTCTAGGATTATTACAAACTGATTCAATTGTTAGAAATGATTTGTTAATCAAGAAACTTGTAAAAGATCAATTACACAAACATTCCAGAAAGAAAGTTGATTAAAATCCCATTTCAATTAACTGTTTTTGCTACCAGAATTAAGTTTTAAGTGTTGTCAAGAAAAACAATCAACAATTTCTCAATTTAAACAAGTTGTTTATACTAGAACATCAATTTTGCAGTGTAATAGTCACATGAATGAAATTGCAACTAGATAGACGAGATCACACAAGGAATTTTATACTAGTTCACTCTTTCTCAAGAGCTACATCCAGTCCTTTGCAAAACCATGCAAAGATTTCACTAAAACCACCAAGTTTACAATCAAATACACAACAAAGACTCAATCTCAAACCCTACAAGATTGATCTAACCCTTATGCAGAACCCTACCACATAAGATGCAGAACCCTACTGCAAAATGCAAAACCCTACTCCAAAATGCAAAACCCTACTAAAATGTATTATGCAAACTTTAGCCAAAACGAAATTACAATGAATTACGATACCAATTATACTCAAATGCCCTGTTCAAGTATAATGCAACACAATAATCAATTATTTATGAATTGTAACCAATTAAGAGCATAACACAGCAACAAAACAAATCTCAAGACAACAAGAACCACTTACCTGTGATGAGAACAAGTTGTTGGATGTTCCTTCCAATCAAGTGAAAGCAAAAATCCTCTCAAGAATGATAATCAAGGATGATCTTAATCCAATCTTGATCAACCTCTCAATTCTTGAAGGTTTCTCTCCAAAGAACTCTAAAGTGAATGTTAGAAATGTTTTTCAAACTCAGAAAAGTGCAATTCACAAGTGAAAACCTGTAGCCCGCATGGTTTTATAGTGACACCTACATTGTTAAGTAAAATCAATCGGTTGATTTTACTTCAGCACAAAAATATGTAAAATAAGGTTTAGACCGAGTTCAAGAGGGGGGGTGAATTGAACTTGCAAAAACTTTTCGCAAATCTGATTTGTTATTGAAGCAGAGAATGAAAATTATTTATTCAATCGATTGACTATGTAATTCTGGACTGCCAGGTAAACAATCGATTGTGCACAGCGGAAGATATCAGAGATAAACCCAGAAATCAGTTAAACCCAGAAAACAGTTTGCAGTGTAAAAATGTTTTAACCCAGATTTAAGATGTTTAAACTCAATCCAGTAGATTAATCACAATCCAGAATCACAGTTGATTATGTAAACAGATGTTCAGAGTATGATTAACAGTATGAACAGATTTTAATCCAGTTAATTTTAAAGATGGCAGTAGTGAATAAAAGCAATCAAGAAGAGTAGGGAGAAAAGCAAGAATACAGAATTTTTATCCTGATTCACCCTTCCTCAAGGGCTACGTCCAGTCCTTTGCAAATTAGCAAAGATTTCCACTAAAACAGATCACAAGATCAGTTTACAACCCTTGCTCCCAGCAAGTTACAAATTGCTCCCACCAGTAAACCGACACCTCACTGAACCCCTCAGCTAGTGTGTAACCAGTGCAGAAACCCACTGCACCACAACACTTGCAGTCCGCAAGCAACACTGCTCCCAACAGTACTCACCCTCTACTGAACCCCTCAGCAG
>Ga0099824_1001968_pt1 | contig 29789 bp, 12 predicted proteins | sample SiratrowhiteBW_FD_76837 | JGI IMG/M metagenome (GOLD analysis project Ga0099824, IMG submission 76837) | Root nodule microbial communities of legume samples collected from California, USA - Siratro white BW | ecosystem: Host-associated > Plants > Roots > Nodule | place: USA: California... | reverse complement strand
TTAAGGATCTTCTAGAGACTTTTGACTAGAAAAAAAAAAAAAAGAGAGTATAAAACTAATATTAACTCGCTAGTTTTAAAGAAACTAAAAATGTAATTAAACCTAAACTATATTTAATATTTTCACTCAATATACACAATCTATGACCCTTTAAGGCATTATGTATCTCGTACTTCAGCCGAGATAGAATCTTAAGAGTTGGAACAAGGTTTATTACATGGAACATCTGTTATGATTTTAGGTTAATGAACATAACAGGGTGATTGATTACTTATCCGTTGCAGCTCTAAGTGTTAGCATTACTAATTACTTAATTATTTAGCTAGCGTTAAAGCTATAGTTATCCGTTTCCACACCCGAGGCTATTGCTGTACAAATTATTGGGAGTCTTTGTCTAAGGTAAATAGTATTAATTAAAAACAATAGGTTCAAATTTGGGCGAATTAAAAATACATTATGGATCTAATATCTGCGTGTGCATAGAAAGAGACAATGTATATGTAGCAAAGCACGAACTCTGAAACTTTTTATTTAATATCTAAAGAAATCGGGCTTCGCAAAAGAAGTAATGATGCATAGTGGACAAAAACCATACAAAAAAGAGTGAAACGAAAAGGGAAATAAGAAATACACGACTACTGGATCCGCTCAGAAGTAGTGAAGTGCTAACTATGAATTATGGCATAAACTACCGACCTATTGCATAAGTAAATTTCTAATTATTGCAGCTTGTGCAGTGTCAGTTGTTGCCAAGAGCTCAGACAAACGCTCGCTTAGGTCGTCCACTTCCCTGTGTAAGCTTCTAATATAGTTGCATGTCTCTTGTAACACCTTGGAAGCTGAAACCTGAATGCATTCAAAAAAATTCACTTTATCAAAACAGTTCTAATGTACATATTTCTCAAATTTCACAGTATACATACATTTTCTATGTAGAATCCTAACATTTTATGTTAGGTTTGCTTTTCGTTTTATTTTTGATCAATTTTAAGACAGATAGGAACTTTCAAATGCTGGACTGGTTTGCGGGTGAGAAAAGCCAGATGGGGTTCAAATTAACAAAATGTAAATTTAATTTGAAGAAAGAAGTATTTCAAAAGTTCCGTAAAACATATTCAATTTGGTAATTGTCTCACTATTATTTATCCTAATTAAGAATATCTAGGTAGGATTATGTTAGGCCTAATCATGAGCTAAAAATTAATATCGTTTGTATTTATCAAAATGACAAAATCAGCTTCTGCAACATAATGAAAATCATGGTTTCACTTTCCAACAGCATCATGCCCCAACATAGTCCTCACTCAATTGGATTATGACTCTTGAAACCGTGAATTGAAAGATACAGTAATATAAACCAACACCTGAGGCACTGATACTTTAAAGTTAACAACCTATCTGATTTGTACCCATATCTGTGCATCATATGGTTAACTAATTAACTTGTAGAGCTTAATTAGAGAAAAACTAGCAGTTAGGAAAATGTGAATGTGCAGTTAAACACAGAAAGAGGAAGAATCTTATAGAACACAGAAAAAAAAGGTTAAATGTATATGTAGGATGAACCTTGTCAGAGCTCCTATCGCGTATCTCTGGAAGAAGCTGTTGCAACTTGGAGACAAGATCGTTGATCTGATCATCGGTGATATTCCTTGAACTACCTGTTTGCCTTGACCGTGACCTCCTGCTAGACATCTTATATTATATATAAAAGTAACTCAACTACTTTTAGGTCTAATTGAGAATCCTAGCCACCAATATGTCTAGTGAGTTGGTAAGAATCAGTTATGAAACAAAGCTAGTGACGGTTGAGAATTTGAAAATGGTTATAGAGATGGGAGAACCAATTAAGTAGTCAAAAAAGAATTAAAGATCAACAGTGGGTGGATGGAGGTGGGGTTGTAGAGTGTGTAGAATAGCCTGTGATGTTGGGGATCGAGAATGAAATTAAGACAAGTAATGCATGGGAGAAAGAAGAGGGCTATGGTTATCTTTAAATAGGGTTTTGGAGAGAGAGTGAGAAGAATCAACTTTCTAGATATATGCTATAATATCGTCCAAGAGTGTTCCTAAATTGGGTTAGAAGTTTGAGAGGACCCTGTGCATGTTTCAAGTGAGAGAAAGTGAACAAGAAAGAGAGAGAGAGAAAGAAAGCTTTGTTCTTTTGTTTTCGACCTTCTCAGTGTGTCAGCCTCTACACGCAATACCATGTTATCTAAAGATTTCCAACAATGCCATAGTGCAAAAAATTAGTATTATATTATTGGGTGTGCACCCCGTTTCATAAAATAGCTTGCAACCCTATTTAGCAAAATCTTAACGACTCTTTTCCTATAATGCCCACAAATTTGTGTGAGCTGCGAGTGAGGTCACTTCTTATTAAAATAAGCAAATGATTAACCAGCATTAGCAGCAGTGTAAAGTTTCATCCAAGATCTTTATAGATATTATTTATATGGGACAATAAAATAATGGGTAGACAAAATGGGGGAACAGCAAATTAGGGTAACGTGATCACCCAGAACTTGAGTTGACTAGTCAATGCAAACTCTCTCCGTCTATGCTTTTGATTGCTTAAACAAGGACATGCTCTTCCAGGAGTTTCTGGAATCGGTCTATTTTTCAATTTCCAATCTACCCTAAAGGAAGAACAAAAGGAAAGGCATAGCCATAGCTGTGTTTGAGATATTGTCACATAACATTTCTAATGTTTGCTCAAAAAACAAAGCTGCATATTGACAACAACAGATTACTGATGCTTTAATTTGCAAGCCTATATATAAGTTGCGGATTAAGGTTAGAACTTTTGGATATTGGTGAAATGGAAAGAAGCAAAGAAGTTCTCATCATCTTAAAGCCTGTGCCTTATTCTTCAAACGTTTATAACAGTTAGGAGGCCGAAATTTGGTCATGAATTGAGATGCTTGATGCAAAAGTACCCCATATACTCTCTGCATAATGATTTTTTTTTGTCTTGTCCAAAAACAATGATCACGGTTACAGTTTTACTCGAAGCCATCACAGTTTTTATAGTTTTTCATATTTAAATTGGTGTTTGGAGGCGAGGAGGAGGAGGGGTTTGGTTTTCAAATGTCTATAATTATAGAGTATTATTGTGTAGTCCCTCGTAAAACTGTTTTCTTTCTGCTAGTAGTAGTTTGAATGGATGTAATAGAAGGAAAACAAATGAAAAATAAATAATTTAAGCATGTTTCTGGTTTATACATAGTATTAGTTTTCACCAATTTAGAGTTTTAAGGAATATGAAATTATTTATTCAAAATTAATCCCAAGGAAAATTATCATATATGGGCTAGTCTTTAGTTTGTCAGGGCAAGAAATAAATATTATAAAAAAATTAAGAAAGAACTCTAATGAAGGCGATATAAGCAGAATTAGCATGTTGTTAAACATTTGTCTTTATTATTTATTCTTCTTGTTTCTGTTGATACTTTTCTTTAATATATATTTTTTTCCTTGTCACCCATTCAAATATCCCTCCTTTCTCATCTTCCTTTTTATTTGAACCCTTTTATATTTTTCGATAATACTCTTCTGTTTTTCGTCTTCCATTGATTGTTTGAGACTTTATGAACGTTCTTCTTCTGTGTACTATTCTCTATTAAGTCAAGAGCTATGCTTCAGGATATAATTAAAGCAGAGCTGTGAAAGAACAATGGCGGAGTAAGAGGATCAAAGAAAGAGAAAAGGAAACAAAGAGCATTGACCGAGAAAAAAAGAAGAACAATAAAGAGGAGTATTTGACCACGTGAAAAAGAGTAGTAATAAAAAAAAGGGGCATATAACAATAAGAGAATTCACAACAAAAATTCTAGTTGCTAGGCAATTTAATACACAGATGGAACCTATAGCTCAACCCACAGTATTATGTAATAACGCTTTCAAATAGCTAAATATTAATTTCTTGATAGAAAGTGTCTCATATGTTGCACATTCTATCTTAGGCCGAATTATTTCGAAAAAATAAGACATCTCTTTTATAAACAATATATATATCATAACAAATAATTTGTTATAAAGAGTGATAAATTTTGTAACAAAAAGTTAAAATATACGAGAACATGAATAAGTAAATATTTTTTTTATGGATTTTGTGATGAAAATATGTTTTTCCTAAAGATTTCATCTATCATAAAAGTGAATTAGTAATAAATATTTGTGATGGGAATAATTCATTAATAAAATATGTGTCATGGAAGTCATAAACAAAATGTATTAAATAAAATTACGGATGACTTTTATGGTGACAACTATAAGTGTCATAATAAAATCATTCTCACAAAAATATGACATAAAAGATAGTTTTCACCAATGTTGTGGTACATTGCTTAAAACAGAATAAATAACCTTCCAAGCATGTTCAAGCTTAAGCGTCAGATGCTCTCAAGTAACACTACAAGAAAAAAAGCTATTTAGAGACCAATATTTATCTACCAAATGAAATGATTGCTAATTGTAATCAAAATAGTCACTAAATTAAATTTTAATTGATAAATAACTACAAAATAGAAGTAATAATTGAATTTAGTGATCAATTAAGTCAAATAATTGGTATCTAACATTAGATATCAAGTTTTAGTCACCTATCTCATTAGATTCTAAATTGATATCTAATTAAGTTAGAGACTAATTTAAAATCTAATTATATAGGTCACTAAAACCTTGGTAGCTAATGTTAGATACCAATTATTTGACTTAATTGGTCACTAAATTCAATCATTACTTCTATTTTGTAGTTATTTAGCAACCAAAATCTAATTTGATAACTATTTTGGTCACAATTAGTAACCATTTCATTTGGTAGCTAAAAATTGGTCTCTAAACAACCTTTTTCTTGTAGTGTAATGAAAGGTTGTTTTAAGCAAGAGTAGACCAAACACAATTTTTCAAGGGTTTCACTTTGAATATCCATGCTTAAGTGAACAATTATGTGTCCTTAAGAGGACGAATGTAGGTTGATGGATTTACATCGTAAAATAATCATTTGAAATTATATTTAGTAGACGTTTAAGCAATTACACCTACCAAACTTAAAATTTCTCAGTGTTCACACTTAAATATATATAATACACACTTAAGTAAATGTATGTAAGTTAATGAATTTCAAATTATAAAATAATCGTTGAGAATGGTCCTTAGTAGGCACTTAAGCAAGAACACACACCAAACTTAATTTTTCTAAGTGTTTTTTAGTGTTCACACTAAACGAATATTAATGTGCATTTAGCAAATTTATGTAAACGGATAAAGTTCACATTGTTGAGTAATCATTTATGTGAAATCGTGTAGGCACGAAGTTCTAGTAAGATATATTTGAAGTAATACAAGAATAATTACAAGAATAATTATCTTAGTCATTTTGTGAATTTTATTTTATTTAAAGTTAAAGTTAAGATAATTTATTAAAAAGATTCATTAAAGTGTTTTTAAAAATTTTGCAGTAGTCGATTTTAGAAAGTGATGACGATTTATTATTGATTTGAATATGTTATATATAATATTTGCAAAATAAAATAAATATTAAAAGATATGAAAAGGTAGTTAACTTTAGAGATTTCATTTAAAATCACTACAATAATTTAGAAAAATGTACAATACACTAAAAAAATTACAGACATAATTGGTCTCTTTTATTATCTCATTGTCATCAATGTTGGAGATATAACTAGTGTCTCTAAAGTTTTAGAATACTCAAAGTCACTTGAACAACCAACATAAGTAATATACTTAGTTATGGCATGGAAATGACCTAGAGACAATAATTAAAATGTGAAAAAACAATCCATGCAATCCATGTAATATGTTTATAACCATGTTAATGCTCTTTTGATTTGTTATAATTGTAGTTATCATCTTTTGCAATATCTATGCTAGTGGAGGATATTTTGTTGTTAGTGTTACTTGTTTATTAAGGAACTTCCTCATGAGTCTAGTTGTCAGCACTTGTTGAGGAATTCCCTCTCGAACAAAGACATTGCATTTTAGTAGTGTTATTGACTCTAGAACTCATGTAATAATTTTTATTCTCACCATCCAAAAAATATTGGGCAAAGTATATTTGATTTAATCCTAAAATAACCTAGTAGCTTAAGAGAAATCCAAGTTTCCTTGAAGTGTCAATCGCTTAAGGTACAGAGATGTAGAGTTTAAATAACAAATACCAAGTGATCTAAACTTCACTTAAAGTGTCACACACTTAAGCCACATACAACCCACACTTAAGTGACAATCATAAAAGTAAGCAAAGTCGCTTGTACGATTTCATAGTGCTCAAACCACCATCGCTTTAAACAAGATATTACTTATACTTAAGTGACAATAGTCATGTTCGTGATAGTGAAAAACATAAGATGAAACTTTTAATCATTGTAACAAAATAATAAAATTAAACAAAAAAGTTAAGTAGAGAAAGAAAGAAAATATCAATTTGTTAAATAAAGTGTACGAATAACGATTACGCAAAAATACTTAAGCATGAAAGTTAAAAAATTTTACTAAAACATATGAGGTGTGAGTTAAAGCTAATGGTGAAGATCCTTTACAAAAGGTAGGAGATTATGATTTAAGCAACAAAGTTTCCACACTTAAGTGAGCAATGATAAAAAATTCAATTTATTTCAACCTTAGTGACTATGTTAGTCTACTTAATGCATAATAAAATGTACATAGCAAGATTAGATGGTCAATTTTAATATCTTGCTGAAGGCGTACAACAGTATAAAATTATGTGTTTAACCCCCAATTATTATGTTAGTTCGATTAAATGGGTCTGAAAGGGTATTTCAAGTGATATTGTACTCTTAGTTAAGCATTACAAGATTGTTGAGACCTAGACAATATAACCTGTGTATGAAGACTAGCCCATCCTTATAAAATGTTTTGATGGTAACAAATATTGAAAATGACTCATATATTATATATTTTATGAACCTTCTAATATGTGTTTTGTGTAAGCAGTAACTCTTAAAACCTTTCAATGCTCACCAAGATTTGATTAGATAATCTATGATTGATTTGTATAATCCTATAATAATCTATATGTAATCAATTGTAACCACAAATGCTTTCTATAATTAAAATGAAATTATAATTGGTAAGTTTACACATTCAAATACCATTTATTGACTAAGGGAACAAAATGAAATTCATATATTGAAGCTTTGTTTTACCATGTTCATATTAAGTCAAGTTCTGAAAGGACACAAAAGAAGTGTATAAAGAATTAATTAATACAATTGCATTACTCTTTTATTGCAAGTATTCAAATTATTTATATGTTAAGCTTTGCGGCGTCAATAAAAACAAAATCTTTAATATTAATCAAGACATGCATAACTGATCTCAAGAAATCAGAACAGTGGAATACTTTGAAGTTTGAACAAACCAACAATAATTTCATTAGGGGTGTTCATTAGGTCAGGTTACCCAATGATCCCGACCTGACCCAATCCAACACAATTAGATTGGATTGGGTTTCATTTATGATTAGGTCAAACCTAACCTAATCCAAATTAACCTGCGGTTGGGTGAGAAGTTTAGGTGACCAATGTCACAAGTGGAAATAGCACAAACACAAAGACAGTTAAGGAAATGGGCAGGGAGAAGAATATTGAAGAGGTGCCAAGTGATGCAATAATTGTGGGTAACAGAAAAAGTTCAAGTATGCAGAAGGCCAATTCACTCATGAAGGATTATGTGTAATTTTATAATCTTTCTCCAGTTATGGGTGGTTAATTCATTATCATTTAATTTTTAATTTTTGATCTCCCCTGGTTACATTGGTGCTTACTCTTATACTTGCCTCAAATTTATTTATAGTTGGCATAATTGTAGGTAAACCTAAAACCCTTGCTATAGTCATCTATCTTCCTCTCTTTTGATCTCTGTCATTTGCCTTCGATGTTCACCTTTGCTACATCTTTGCTACATCTCAACCCTAAGATTAGAAAAATAAACCTAAACACTCTCTTGGTGTTGCATCTTTTTCTTTGTATGAATCCTAGCCTTCTCATCTCTATTGTTCTCTGCTATTCATTTTTCGTTTGCCTCTATCATATATCAACCTTAACATTAGACAAATAAACATAAACATTGTTGCAACGTCTTCTTCTTCATATTAAGCCTATCATTTTCACATTTTTTGTTCTCCTCCACTATTTTCTTGGGTCTTTCACCTTTGTTTTTCTCTGCATCTTTTGCCTCCATCGTTTATCTATGTCATTTTTCTTTGCCACCTCTTCTCCAACACAATCTCGTCTTTGACCTTTGCTTTAGGTGAAATGTTTTGCATTTCAATTTTCTATTATTTTAAATGAAAACATTTTCTTCCTTCTTTATTACACTCTATCTCTCTATCACTTCCTTGCTTATAATTTGCACGAACACAAGCTCTTTCTATCACGAGGAAAAATTACACCAAAAGTGTGTGTTGAATGATTTTATTGTGTTTTTTTGGTGGATGGGTAGTGAAAATGTCGATTTGTAGTAGTTATTTTGTTGATTTTACTGATTATTCTTATATGAAATAGAGTGTTAACTATTACTTACATGTTTTGATAATTTTAATTCTCCCAAAGTCCACACAAATAGAAAAGATTAACTGTACTAGGTCTACTATGGGCATGGGAGTATGGATGTCTCAAATCCTATGCCCCAATAACATCCTCTAAATGTCCTACTTAATCTACAACATTTGAAGTTCAATCACCATCAATTTCAGAGATTTTTGCACAACCAGAGTCATATAATCAATGACAGAGCTTCCTACAAAGGCTCCTTCAATGGTTTAGGTTCATTACAATAGTAAAAGATATGGAATCACTAACTTGAAACAATCAAATGCTTGTTATATGAATCTTAATAAGGATGTTGATAAGAAACAAAGGACATTAGGTATAGGAAATGGTGACTGTAATGCCACAAACTTGTAAACATTATGAGATTTTTTAATTAGGTTGATACTTGACAATTGCATTTATTAAAAACAAAAGGTAATTCAAAATATTGACCCAATAAATTTCCTGCCAATCTTTATGAAGCAAAAAAAGAAAAAAAAGTTTCTAAATTGGAATGACTACAATAATTATATTCATGCATTTAAAAGGACTAGTGAAATGATATCATGAAAGATAAGTCAGTTCTTTATCTCATCCATCAAAGGCGGGAGCTTGGAAGAAATTTAAAGAACTAGGAGCTTGGAAGAAATTTAAAGGAAATTTAAAGAACTAGGAGCTTGGAAGAAATTTAAAGAACTACCACCGTAGATGTATATGAGAATGAAATTTGTGCTCTTAACCATTATAATTCCTTGACCCATCAACCTCAAAGAAGAAAATTAATGTGTATGAAAATAATTTAAAAGTAATAAGAAAAAGTACTTAACTCATCTCCAAGTTAAAATTTCATATTTAGAATTTATTTTTTAGAGTGAACTAAAAGTGAACATTAACTCAAATTATTATTATTTCATTTTTAGTTAGGAAGATTTGGAATATTATTAATGAAAGGTGGGAAAGCTAGTTCCATAGATCTTTACATGTTGGAAACTATTTTTTTAATCATGGATTGCATTATTCTCCTAATTTTAAAGTTGATAAAAAAAACTTAAAATTGTTGTATTGTAATGTATACACAAGATGGTGGTTAACCTTGAAAAATTGTTTGGTATTTCCTCTGTTATCAATGAAGGATTCCAAACTTAGTAGAAATCATAATCTAAAACTTCAAAAGTTTGTCATTTTCATACTTAGTTTGGCATACAATTTTTCTATTTATGAATATAACTAAAATTTATTTGACATAATAAGATTTTAAATTTGTCAAATTTGAATTAATAATACTTAATTAGTAATTAGTTATATGTATTTTTGCATTTATATTTATTAGGTCAACACAAATTGAAGAAATTGTTTAAAACCAAAAAAAACTATGAAAGTCATATTTTATATTTGTTTTAGGTCAGGGATTCAGATCGGCGATTCAGATCGGTCAGTAAGATTCCTGATTAGGGATAGATTGTATAAGGGTTAGAATACTCCTTAAGTACTCTCTATTCTATTATATTTATTTTTGCCGGTTAAAAAAATAAAAATAAAAGTCATATTTTAGGTTAAAGTTAATTTAAACTTGGCTAAATAGAAAAAGATCAATTACAAATTCATTTGATTATTAATGACGTATAGAAAATGTTGAAGGATTGATTATGAGTGACTTATAGAAAATGTTGAAGGAGAAAATGAAAATGAAGATTTAAATGATTTTTCAAATTCAAATGAAAATGATTTTACAAATTAAAAGATGATGATAAAAACTTGATTGATAGTTGTAGAGAGCAAGAGGATGATGTGGTTGTCATCCCTGAAAGAGGAGAATTCTTTTATTAATGTGTTTCATGAAAAAGATGGAGTCACCCGTTAGAATTTTTATTTTAATTTAAAAAATTTATAATAAATGGTTATTGTTAGCTAATGGTCTAGATGTTCTTTTCATATACTTGATTGTTGGCATTTTGTTTAGGTTACTTAGCTTAGCAATTAGGCATGTAAGTAGATTTGTCGTGACACATAATTTTATGTGGTTTATGATTTACTTAAGTTTAAAAACTTAAAAGTATAACATTTTCATTGATTTTTTTAAAAAATTATTTACATTATTTTCATGAGTATATATGTCATATTTATGACTATTATGATATCACCATTTATTTGTAATAGTCTCGGAATCATAATCATAGCCTTATTATGATTATCTTGATTGTAATCATTACCAACTGTATGATATAAATAAAAGAAGAGAAGGAAAAATTGAGAAGAAGAAAGAAAAAGAAAATAAAAGAAGAATTTAAAAATATTTTTAAAGGGAAACAAGTACTTGACAGTCATTATAACATTTATTCTATAAGGAAACAACGAATTAGTGATTGCATCTCAGAAGTTCAAATTTAAGAATTGAGAAAAGAGAGGCGACATAATAAAACGTTTTAGTGTGCATGTTTTTTTAAAAAATATAAGTAATGGTAAGATGTCTCTTCCTTTTACAAAATTATTAAGTGATGGCTAAGCCCGTCGTTTAAAAAACAAAATTTACTGCTATAAATATTAACTTCCAAAAAAAAAAGTATAAATGATAGTGCAGTTTTCATTTTTTTTAAAGAAATTGGTAGAATTAAATAAAACAATTTTATAAACTTAAGCATTAATGATGGATTTTCTTTATCAGCATGCATCAATGTTGGATGAAGGGTGACTTAACCGATGTTTAGAAGTGACGTTTACCTGGTAGTTTCTAGTGTTCCATTTTGGGGTTTTCTTATAATAATGATCATTGTTAATATTCTTTCTTTGACATTTCTAAAAAATTCACCAAAGTTCTCCATTAAAAAGTACAAGTAAATTCTTTTATGATTTAAAATTAATTACTTTTACAAGCTACGTTTTACACTTTTCTAGGGTAACACTTAAATTGTAGTTCAACTACTAGGGTTTTGGATTCTATCGAAAGCATCTTCTTGTAGCCAAATAATGCCTACAGAAGATCTTGTCGAAAATTCTTTTCAAAAGTACATCTAAGCTCATTTTAGTTTACAATATGAAACTACTTGAGTTATAGTTCCACTCTCGAGCAAGGAATCAATCTAAAAGAAACAATCTGATAGGCAGAAAAGCATGCCCACATGATCATAAATTCTTTCTTACATGGATACTCGTTTATGTAATCATTGTCTTTGTCTAATAATATATAGACAAAAAAATCAAATAATTTTATAAATGTAGAACAAAAATATATAGAAAATATAATAGCCGCCACGATTTTTTATTTTTCTTCTTCCATCTGCCTTGTCTTTCTGTTCTAGATGGTGTAAATTCATCTCCATACTCAAAATACAATTAATAAAAACTTTAAAATTTCTACTATAATTACAAATTTGTGATATTTAAAAACTAATAATCGAATTAAAATTAATTTTAAATGTTTTTAAGATTTGCAAACTATCGTTACACTTATGCGTTAGTTTAAATATAAGTTGATTGATTTTGTGTGTTTGTAAATAATTTGTAAAATACCCATACCAACACTACAATGTTAAGAAAATACTATATAGACAATAACATATATAGATTATTTTATATTTATAATTAATGACAGGATTTGTCGGTGACTGTTGAAATTAGTGCAGAACTTTATTAACACTCTCAATTGCATGTTTTCTACTCTTCAACTCTCAATGACTAACTACTCTTAATGTTTTTTCATTTAAATTTCATGTCTACAAAGTAAAGATTTAATGTATTTCATTTTTCGATTGATATTTATTTCAAACAGAATTAAAAAGAGAAACTAAATTTAGTAAAATATAACTCATCAAAATAATTTAATAAATAAGTGATCAAGAGTTGTTGAATAATTAATGTAACGATGGAAGAAATAGATGAATCACAATTATGGAGTGTTGGGTTGGCATGTTCAATGAAGAAGAACATTTTTAAATGGAAGGAAGATTTTTCAATGAAATTTTGAATCAATAATTTTGCTTCTTTAAAACCTGAGTGGAGATGGGAGTCGGAGAAACCATGAGAGTACACCACAAGTCAATTTTTGAGTGCTAATTAATCAGGTCTCTGCTGCTTCTCCTGCAAAATTCTGGTTGCATTTTGCACAAGTTCATGGCTTTCTCTTGGCAAAATATGCTTTGATAGTCTCTACACAAAAATCAACCGAGAGCAAAGAGTACAAAGCAATATTTACTCTGTATCTTCTGGCAAACAACTGACACATTTGCTGCACATCTTTATTCTTTGGAATTGGATGCAGGTTTGCTTTTAAAATACTTAAAATTTAAGCTTGGCTTGGTTTTTCTGTATGACACCACCTTGAACTCTTTCTTAAGGAATCTGATCAGAGGTAATATATATATATATATATATATATATTGAAAAAAAATTAGAATAGTGTCTTTTTTTAAAAAAGAGTTACAATACAATAGCTTCTAAGGAGGTCATCCATAATACTATTCTCACATAGCATGCTTAATTGTGAAGTTCTTATTATCTAATGCATTTAAAAGGTGCCTTGATTTGTAAGTGTGGTTATCATCAATTTGGTTACTTGGTAATGAATTAAGTGAGAACTGCTAACATTAACAGGATTGGGATCTTATTTAATTGTAAATCATGGTTTTATGTAACATGTGTTTCTCTTTTTATGTCAAAGTAATATATATTTTGTTCTTTAAGTGTACTCTATAGGGTCTATAAGAATTAGATAATAAATAACTGTTGTGAGAGTTGGAATATCCCTTGTCCTCCAATAATGATAATTTTGTTTTTGGGATAAAAATATATAACGAGGAGCTAAATACCATCTTCTAATTAAAGCTTAACAAACACACTTGCAGCTGTGTTTTGGCTTTTATTAGTATGGTAATAAAAACGCATGCAAATTGCAGTAGATAAATCACTGTCTCTACAAATGCATGCAAATTGCAGTAGAAAGACCCTTTGGGCTAAGTGTAAGGTCTTCTGCTAAAGATGATGATCATAATATTAAGCCAGTAAAATTAACCTAATGCATGATGATGTATACAAAAGGACAATATAACGATGAAAAGCTTAAAATAATTTGGCATGGATCGCAAACTACCTAGGTACATTATTATTGAATAAAATTTGGCAAATCATGATATTCTAAGGTACACATACTTTACATTAACAAGCAGACAATCTACAGCTGCCTTTTATAGTACATATCACATGACAGTTTAAAAAATATTATGCAAGGCTGAAAAAGCATAAGAAAAGGATCAATATGAACACTGCGAAATATTGGTGATGGCTCTGGAAATTGATCTGAAGGTGAGAGAGGAGTGACCTAAAAGGTGCATGCAGATGAGATTGGTCAGCGTGCATCTCGGGGCACATGACCTTGGATCCAATTAACAGCGAGGACTGTGCCATTGGTCACGAGCATCTCTCATTTCTTTATTTCTTCTATCATTAAAAATGAATCAAGCCTGAGGGTCCAACAAAGATATATCATGGTATGCGCATATGCTCTCTGTACCATTTACTCATTAAACTATGCATTAAACCTGTTAAGTAATTAGTCCGTTTTATCATTCAGCATTTCTTAATTATCAATCTTCTCGAACTTGCTGAGATTTTGATCTCGATTCTCTAGAGTCGGTGTTCTGAAGGACGTAACTGGGTGTGCTTTTTAATAATTGATCCGAATAATTGGCCCTCAACTTGATCAATCCACCCTCAAATATTGCCTCATTATATTAATTTCCCACCAGATTGGTTAGTGTATTTTACTGTACGTGTGATTTAGAAATACGCATCCTACGATGAGCTTTGTAGTAGTAGTGTTAGGTAGAGATATATACAATGTCACCGCTTCAGTCAAACGACAAGAACCACCTCCATTTGTATCGTAATTCATTATGTCAACCGTTGATATTTCTACACAAATATCTATATATACCTTATACAAGATACTAGATATCTGTTAGGTATCTAAGAATCTAACATTGATTAGAAATATTACAGATATGAGAAAATTGAACATATATATGAAAGAAGATGTACTAATCCAATCCAAAGGACAGTGTTATTTTCTTGTGTGAATTCTGTTTTTTAAATCTTTTTGGTATTTTCCTCTCCATTTTTCCAACAATATCCTACCTCCAAGAGAGAGAGAATGGGGTCAATATTTCATGGAGAAAGGAAACGTTTAATTATTCCGATAGACCAGGTACATTATTAGATTGTATTATTAATTTTTTAGCATAAAAAAAGCGGGGAAGATGTTGTTAAATTGGTATAGAAAATATAATTTATGTATTGTGGCAATGGACCATGATATTGGTTTGCATAGGGTGATGGTTGGAAGAGTTGCAGAGTAAGGAAATAGTTAAAAGGGAGTGCACGTGTTGAGACTTAGAAGGAGCATCTTTATCTTGCCTCCATGCATTGAGGGAATAAAACAAAGGCGTAGGAACAGAACCATACAAACAAAGAGTTGAAATTGAAACCCTTTGTTTAAGCTTTGGACAAAAGGTGAAATGATCCATCGGTGATTCCTGCGAACAAACCGCAGAGGCAGAAAGCAACAAAGGTTTAATTCCACATTTTTGTATTTGACAAGTTTCTAGGCTTAACTGAAGCCACTGAATTCGGCCGGTGCTTCTTCTTTTATGCTTTGCATGCAACTTCCACTTGGCTTCTCGTAAAACTCATCATATACACAGTGGGCTATCATTACCACTTTATATGCCCTTTACTCCAAGTTTTTACCAACTGCTCTAAATTATCTAATATTATCCCAACTGCAAGTCTTTATATGCTTTCATTAATATTTAAGACCTTCGTAAGGATAGGGTATTAGATTTGATGCCTGTATAACGTATGAACTTGTAGTAAAATGGTTTTTTCTTTTTTTTTTTTTACAAAATTGAGCAATTTTACAAATTAATTATAGAAATGAATAATTTTTTTTCATAAAAATAAGTTATATTAATATGAAATAATTTTATTATAAAAAATATAAATATAACATAATTTTAGATATGTTAAAGTGAAATTATATTAATATGACATAATTTTAGTGTAAAAGAATTATTAATCTTAATTTATTTTTTAAAATAAAGTTAGATCAACATAATATGACTTTATTTTACTAGATCTGAACATGTCATGTTTACATAAGTTTTTTAAAATAGAATTGTTTCATGTTCACACAACTTGAATAGATATATTTAAAATTTTTCCCATTTTAGTAATTACTTTTGTAATCTCTATTAAAAACCTAATAAAGTAATGTAATATATAACATTTAAGGTTTCTTTTTGTTTTGTTACTAAAAAAATGATTTTAGAAGTCAAATCAGAGGTTTGACATGTTTCGAAAAAGGGTAAATATATTTTAACATCACTGTAGCAAATTTATACCCATTTCACCTCTATTTCTTATAATAAAATATTATATTTTAATATAATAATATTATTTTTTATTGTCAAATGAACGTGTAGATCATACCAGTGTCAACGTACCATTGCCTTTGAAAAATAGACGATTGATATAGAGATACAAGGAGCTTGTACAACGATGGACAAAGGTACGACTATATGGTTCCACTAATTCATGATGGGCTACAAAGAGATACCTTCTTTAAAATTTGGAAAAGGCACCGCTAAAAAACACTATAGCAAACATTCTTTTATATTGGAAACAAATTGAAAAGGTGGGTTTCATATAGATATTAAAAAATTTATTAAAACCGAATTTAAAATGAAAGTATGACACTAACAAGAATATAGAATAATTCTTTAATACGTAATCCATTAAAATTAAAATAAAGCTATAATTAAAACCAATAAGAATGTAAGGTCAATTACATACATAGTGTTTGGTTGAAGGAAAAGAGATAGAAATAAAAGAGTTTCCCAAATATATTGATTTTATTTTTAAGAGATAATAGGAGAGAAGTGGAAGAAAGAAAAATCCATTATTTAACGTTTTTCTCCCTCTAATATATTGGAGGGATTTGAGGAGGGAAGGCCTTTTGACTTTAAGTGCATGATAAAAGAAAATTTATTTATTCTTAAAATCGAAAATTTTAAGGGTACAAAAATAAATTAACTTTTTAAAAGCTTTTTCTATCATCCCCTTCATTAAAGTATCTCTCTTCTCGTCTTTCAACCAAACATAATTAATGTCTAATTAAAATTTCTTTCCTCTCTTTCCCTCTATTAAAATCAAACACAATGTCTAATTAAAATTTTACCCTCTCATCAAAATCTCTCTTCTTCCCCTCTAATTTGGTGTACCAAATAAGAACAATATTTTGAAGATCCTTTTATAGTCATTTCTAAGACTTAATTTAATCAAATTGGTTTATAAGAAACATTTATGAAATATATATGGATGTAAGTGATCTGGGTTTGGTCAAATTTAATTTAACTTCGGATTCAATCCAAACTAAATTTAATAGAGTTTAGTTGAATTAGATTTATCCAATTTTTATGTAGCAACCTAGAGCCTTCAAGTTGAATCATCAAAAAGTTTATAAACTCTAAACAGAAAAAAAAAATCAAAATAAATATTTTCAATCCTTTTTAAATTTAAAAGGTAATAAAAATGTTTATAATATTAATATGATAAAAAAATATTGATCGTGTTCTTCTCTCTTCTTATTTAAGGTTATTCCTTTCTTTTTATTTTTTTTTCTTATATTTTAATCATTAATACTAATTTTTATTCATTTTTTTTAATAAAAAAATTTATAGATGATAGACCGTTTTGGGTATTCCAATTCTTTTCATGTTTATGTAAAAAAAATTAAAAAAAAAATCACAAATACTACCAGATCATTAACTGAGGTCGTCACCTACAACTATCTTCAAACTACCTAAATAGGGCCAAAAATAGTTGGTGACGAAGTATGGTGAGTGTAACACCATTTCCTGCTTTATATTTCCTACACCTTCATGGATTTTCTTTTTCTGCTTTAGCCTTTCTTCCCTTCATTGTAGCTTTAATGTGCATGCGTGATTATTATTGTCCTCAGTATTCATATTTGGGCCTGCAAAGGTTAGACAAGGTTTTCTACGTACCTCTCCGACAAATGTAAACCCCAATTCTTGCATTCAACTATTGCAGTTGTGCCCTGCACATGTTTTATCATCCATAACTACGTTTTAGCATAATTTTGCAGTTTCTTGTTTTCATCCTGGGACATAGTATCAACATATTAGAAGAGATTAAGTTGTTGGAAGTATTTAGCCTTGGTGGGTCTTACAAATTCTTGCATACAAAGACAATTTTCCTTCTTCTAATATATATAAAAATGACGCCACCTTCAACCCAAAACTTTAAGGCATTGGGTTTGTGGGTATTCTTTCTTATATATTGCTTAGCTTTCTCATTTCTATTCAATGTGGAACTTAGACTAACATTTGAATACCTAACATCCTCCCCTATCCAATGTTATTTACGTAACTCTATAAGCTTACATAGAATTAGATTTTTCATTTTTTAGTGTCTGATGCTAACGCTAACATATGTCCTGCAAAGTACATAGCAGATGTAGATAGGGTTGTCATTTCATTTTAAAACATTGTAATAAACTTTTCATTTGCTGGTTCGGTTTTTTTTTAAGCAAACGTAATTGTGAATGGGACTTACAATGTCAAACAAATTAGTTATATGATTAGTATAACTGAAAAAATAGAAAACTAATCCTTAAATGTATAGAACCAAGTATATACGTGATGCAATTCTAGTTCCATTATCATGTTTCAATTTGCTTCTTCTTTAGATGTTTGTAACTTTGGACATGAAATGATGTTGTTCCAAGAAAACCATTGAAAATTGCAGTAACTTGAAGTGTTGAAATGAAAATTGGAAGTGAATTAATGTGAGTTTGAGTCAACACATCTAGAAGGAAATAAGAACAATTCTAGAAAAGAGAGTAGAATAAGAGTGAAGAAGCAAAAATTGGACATTAATTATTCAAATTTAAAAAATAAATTACATTAGGCTTCTATTTATAGAGTTTAGGCCAGCTCATACCTTAATTCTTCAAATACCCTAACTTTAAACCTCTCCGATAAGAAGTTGTCCCTTGTAAGCTATGAATAGAGAGGATCCTCTCTATTTACAAGGTAACATGTGGCATAGACATGGATCAATGACTTGGCACTTGAGAGACACCACCTAAGGCACGCGTCATATAAGCTTACAAGAGTACTTAACCCTAAAGAAGACACCACATAAGCTCTATCTCAAATACCCTAAGCACTAGCTTCTCCTTTTCTTAGGTTAAAGTTTAACCCAAATATAAGGCCCAAAAATTTCAAGACAACCTAGTCTACTCTTGGCCTAAATACAAGGTCCAGAAATTAAATTTTTATATTCTTGGCCTAAAATACAAGGCTCAAAGTAAATTTTACACTATTCTATATAATGTTTACAAGTAAGGGTCTTGTAATGTTGAAGTTCCAAAGTCTCTAGAGTGATCTTCTCAAATTTTGAACTTGGGCACAAAAGTTTGTTTGAAGGCCCAGACAAGTTCAATTAGGCCCAATCTCCTGTTAAACTCCTGATAAAGACTCTAGTTTAGTAACCTCTTTATCCTTGTTTGTAGTCTTAGAGATAGGATTGAATCAATATCTCACTTTGAGCCACTCATCCATGTTTGCAAGTATTGCTAGATTTGGACCTTTGTATTCCTAGATTTTTGGATGGATTGAGGCTCAACAAATCTATATATGTTTTATTTTTCTTACTCCACACTCAATTTGTCCATGTACCTGACACAATGAATTATGAATTATAAATTAAATGTAATTATTGTTATATAAAAAATATAAATGAAAATATGACATACATGATTCATATTTTATCATTAAATGTTTAACGTTGAGGTTTTCCCAAACCTCTAAAGCATCTGTTAAGGAAATATACGAATGAACAACAAAATAATTGACTCGAAAGTTACATAGGTTACAAATTCCATATCATAAACCCTGACATGTAATTCTCACTTTTGAAATTAAAGGTGAGGTCTCATTTAAGAAATCATTTTTCATAATTCGCTAACAAATACAAAATCTATTATCTTAAATTTGTTAAAATTTTGACAACATTTCTCATTGCTCTCTAAAGTACACAAAATGGATGTAATAACAAACCACCACAATCAAATATGTATGTAGAGAACAACACAAAATGATTTCAACCAAAATTTCATCAAATTTAAAGTTATACTTATAATGTGTCCGTATTAATAAATAATAAAAAATAATAATTTTCAAATTGTTCAATCGGACAATTCAAGATTCAATACAAATTATTAATGTTTAATCATTTATACTAAATTTCAAAATGAGAACTAAAGTTCGTCCAATGTATATATAAATATAATACTAATTTAAATAAAATTATTATAATAAAATACAATAATTAAATATATTATAATATAACTTACTCTTATTATGGATCTAAACTATATTTTATTATTTATGTCGACGGCTTGAATATTTTATTTAAATATTGATTTTTATGTCGAAACTTACAACATTTGATATCAAAATATTTACATTATTTATAAAAATGTTATTGTGAATAATTTTATATAATATATATGGAAATAGTCGGACATAAAAATTGCAACAACATAACCGTTTTTCATTTGTGAATCCTACAATTAGCATATATTAACATGAAGCTCAAATGCAAAACTCAATCATCAAGCGTAATAAAAATCAATTAGAACAAGTATAAATTAGGGATGTTTACGGTTTGGTTCGGTTGGATTTTAAAACTGAAAAAACACCATTTGAACCGATTAAAATAAATGTGTGTAGTGTGATTTGGTTTGGATGAAATTAATTATTTAATTCGAACTAACCAAACCGAACTTTTATAGTTTGGATTGGTTAAATTTTTGCGATTTTAAACAATTTCACCACATATTTTATGTTGAATTATTCAACTTAATAAACATTATTAATGTATAAGTTTAAAGTAAACTATTACATACTAATTTGTCAAAATATTACATAATTACAATAAAAACTTTATAATGAAAGAATAAGTATTAAACAATAGCATAAATAATAAATATAATATCCTATGTAGTTGTATTCAATTTGAATTAGTTTTCAATTTCTAAATCACCAATCCAATCAAACTACTTAATTTGAAAAAAGAAAAACAATCCAACCAAGTTTTTTTTTTTTTAAATTTGTAATTTGAAAAAGGAAAATGTGTCTAAAAGGCTGTGATTACTATTCAACTTTATTTTCTTAAAACATTACCCAAATGCTCCAATAGCTTACTTTTCCTATTTTTCATCTCATTTTTTACCAACAGCTCAGTAGAATTTACTATTTGTGTAAAAGTTAAAATTTTATTGTAACTTAATATAAACTTAATTATCTTTAAATCACTTCTCAAAAATATTTAAATTAAAAATAATTCAATTATAATTTATTATTATAATGATCAATTTAAAGGAAGGTGTGTATGGGTAGCTGGTAGTATATAGGAATAAAAATGCTTAATTAGACAGCACGGTATTGATGATGGAATTCCAGGTGCCAACATATGAAAGAGGGGATTCTTCTATAATAGTTAATGATTCCTTCCTGTCAACTTCGAGTCCTATAATTTAGGGATTTATAATAAATGTGTGTACTTATTAATTACTATAACCATACATTAAGCAAGTAATTAGAAAAAGTTGTCTTCTCTTGAGTATGATGATGATAAGTCTCCAACTATATGGCTAGCTTTAGTCTATTTCTTAGCCCAAAATATGAGAGCACCTTCGGCAGTCAATAGGACCGATCGAATCGGCTTCCTATTGCAAAAGGAAACTTGATGGTTCCAAAAGGGATCGTTAATTATGCGAGCTTCTTATTTCACGCTAAACGAAAGCTGTCCAGAATAGAATCTTACTGTCAAATCCCCTAACGGGAGAGAGAGAAAGAGAGTTTTGTGATTTTATGATTCTCATTTGCTTGCTTGCGTGCAAGCATTGGAAGGATATACATGGACCTAATACATTGCATACATTTACATGACCTTCTTCAAATGCTATTTTGCCTCTTCCAATCAATAATTCTTTTAAAAGATATTCTAAGACTGAAGTCAATAATAATATTAGATAGGACAATAAATATATAATAATATCATAGGAATATCTGGACATATATTTTCAATGGACTTTACTTGGAAGAGTCTGAATTATTAGGATAATCTATTATAATATTCACTCATTACTTAAGGTTTTGCTCTTATTTAATTGTGTTAATTTATTTAAGAAATAATGATATCACTCCTGCTTGAGAGATAATCATTACATTGAGATATGTATTTGTCCCAAGTTGAGGGTTTTATGTGATGGTAAGTGTAAAAAGAAAATTTTATATATTTTATTATCTTGTCAATATCTTTTTTTGGGCTATTCTGTACTGTGTCTGAACTCAAGAAAAAGTAAAAGATATAGGATTTGTTTGGATTAAAAATTGATTCATGAAAATGAATTTGAGTTGATTTGAGAGGAAAGTGTAAAGAAAGTTAAGTTATTTGGATTAAAGGGAAGATAATAAAATTTAAGTGAAAAGTTTATAAAAGTTTGTGAATAATATGATGAGTGTAATTAATAAAATATTTTTTAATAAATAAAATTAATTTGAAATTAAATATAATTAATTTTTTAAGTGTGATTAATGAATTATTATTATTTTAATTATTGAAATTATAAGATTATTAATTATTTTAAAATAAAAATAAATTATTATTATTAATATTATTATTTTATAAATTATTTTATTATTATAATTATTATTTTAGTTTTTAATATTAATATTATTAATATTTTATTTTTATTTTATAATGTTATTAAATTTATTATTATTGTTATTATAATATATTGATTAATTATAATATAAATATTAATACTAATATTAATAAATTAAGTATATAAAAAATGTAATCATAATTCGTTCGTCTTCGCAAATCTTCGTAGTTTTGCGAAAAAATACTCTTCCAAAAATATGTTTTCGATTTCCGTTTTTAAATAATGTTTTATTCGTTAAAATACAATCTTTCCTTACAAACAGTATTTGAGTGGGAATCCGTAAGCAAACGATGCCTTAAAGATGAAGAAGAAAATTTTATATCTTTGACTACTCTACTTGTTTATTTTCAGTACTACCATACATTGGCCCCTGAAACTCGAGAAAGAGAATCAGAGAGACACACTTGATATGACTAATGACTTGTCAGCTATCAATTAGCCTGTTTTGGATAATTCTCTAAAAATTGTAACGGAAAGCCCATCACGATTGTTAGATGTAATAAGATTTGATGATTAAGGGAGTTTCTTGTAAATTGTTATATCACTCTCTTTCAATCTATAAAATAAGTGATGGGTCACATTCATAGGTGCTTACTTCTAAGTTTACTTTGAGATCTGAACAATGACTAGGTTTAGAGAATTCACTTTCTTTTTTCTTCTAAATGTATTTTCACCTTTTTAGCATATGTCTTTCCTATTTGACAATTCACCATGGGTGTGCTGAAGGTGTTAAATGTTTCTTCTACACAATTACATCCTAACAGTTGCCAACTCTCCAAGCCTTTTAGATGATCTGTGCCACTCTTCATCTAAACCTTTCTCCTTGACAAAAAGGCTTTATGATGCCAAACAATATCTCCTTGACAAAAACTTCTTGATCTCACCTTAGTGCTATAAGTCTTACAACTCTAACCTTGAATGCTTCCTCATGTATTTGAGCTTTGGCTTGTAGTTCGTATATAAGGTTTAGGCCTGCCAATAAACATTGTTGGTTGATATTAACATCATATAATTATCTACGTAGAAAAGGTAGACTTAGTTCCACCATAATTTGTGTATCTACCATGTAGGTCAAACTACATGGATATATACATCAGTAAGCCCATAAAACTTCAAGAATTCTTCTACCCAGTGTCTCTTAACTATTCGGAATCTCTTCTTTAGGTCGAATAGTATAACCTTGTTTGCAATCTCTACTTACTCATATTTATTTGGAGGTGTTCTACCAAACTTGTGACATGTAAGATATCAAATCCTTGGTAGAACTCGACTAAACCTCGAGCATCAAACTGCCTATATCTATTATTTTGTTAAAAAGTTTACACACAATCATATCACTAAAATATGTAAATGATATATTATTTGTAATTAACTTAAATAATTAAATAATAACAAAACTTACAAGAACAAAAATATTTTTTGTACTATAAAACTACATGTATAATAATTAATAATAGAAAAATATATCATTGATTTCATTTTGTAGAAATTATTGACTTGCTTCATGGTGTAGGCATGGGTTGGGACCAGGGTTTTCGGAAAGTTACCTGCCACTAAGACTCCAAAAGTGTTATCGAATTGCTAGACGAAGTTCCTATGAATAATTTGTTATGCAATGAGATTGTAGAGATCTAACAATTTTGTTGAATGAAGATTGGTCTTGCTGGCTAAAGCATATCCTCCCAGAAGGGAATAAATGTTAGATGTTATAGCTGAAACTATAGAGCTATGGGAGTTGATGATGATATGGTCATCTTGTCAATTAATTCAAATAATTGAATACCTCTAATTATTTAAGGTTCACTAAATTAGAGCACCTGAAAATTTATATTTCCTTTTGTTCCTTTATATATAGTAGGTGGGTTAAGATTTTTTTTTTTTTAAATTAAGGATAACATTTACTTCTTTCTATTTGTAATACAATTTTGAGTTATTTATTAGTATATCTTTTTATTTGCCTTATTTCAATGTATACTTTTATGTGTCATTATATTTTCTCTCTTTCACCAGAATTTATTTTTTTCCTCTTCACATTAATTATACTAAGAGAACAGTTGAAAAAATATATTATCTTAAAATTAAAAAAATATATATAAAAAATATTTTTTATTAAAAACAATGCTTCATCCATTCCTAAATTGAAAGGTTAAAACATCCAGAGTTTGGTAACGATGGGTGTAAAGTGCTTAGAAAGATATTTATAGATTCCCCACCAACAAAATCATCACATAATTATTGAAATCCAACGTTCGTCTCTGAAATATGAATTTGTTCCTCGTTGACTATTTTTTTTTTTTCTTTTGACAAAGGATGAGATGCTTTTATTCTTGAATGATAATAATTCATCTAGGTATTTTTTTTTTTTTCTCTTTTAGCTTTACCTGAATAGATACCATAATAATTGTAGCATGTAGCTAATTGGGTCGTTGGTTGAACTCATATACTGTTTCATCTTTCTTTCTTTAGGGGAATGTCACTATCTGGTTATGGCGGAAACGGAACCATATTCAAAATGCAAGATTATTCCTTTTGGTTAACTAGTCCAAGAAATATCACATCATATAAATTCCCATGCATTCAGTACCCTTTTTTTCCTAGTCAAATAGAAATTCAATGGAGAATCATATTTAGTAATCACCGTGCATATCTTAGACACGCTTTATTATTCCCATGGCAGAATATATACAGAAGGGATTGAAACTTTTCCACTACGAATTCATTGTTTCAACTTCCAAGTTGGGATAGTAATCTGAATGAAATTCCCTTGCTTTGATTTCAATTTCTTCACAAATGCAAACACGTAATTAAGAACATTAATTGGCTGCTTCCGCTTTTGATGGTTTCTCATGTTCGCTGCGGATTCTCGCGTGCTCTAAAATGATGAATTTAATTAATATAAATTATGTTAAATAAATATAAAGAGTATGGATATCAGTTGACTAGTGATATTCCTTTGGTAGAGATGCTATTATATAAGTTTTAGTAGAGTCGAACATGGTAAAAGATAAATAATATGATTTATTATGGTTCATATTACTTTAAAGATAAAACAGAAAAGATTGAGCTTTTGATAAGACGAATGTTGAAAATTGATATATGAATATTTGTGAGATACTTGGGAGTGGTAGGTAAACAAATCGCTCAAACTCGATATTCGAATAAACTTTTGTTAAGCAAGTTAATGATTTGATTATTTAGTTCGATGAACAAGTTTTTTTTAGTTGGAATATATAGAGCACAACTTTTAGTACTCATTTATAAAGATTCAATATAGTGTTTAGTGCTTATTTATAACGAATTTTAGTGCTTCTTCAAAAAGCTATAATGCTCTTATAGAGATCACTGCACAATGTTTACACTTTTACATATCTTAATGCACAAGTGGTATTTTGCATATATTGGTGCACGAGGTTATTCTAGAGTTTGACATACAAAGATTAATATTTAACCAAAAATAGATTGATGTAAACGTTTTATTGTCTAATCAATTAGATCGAGCACACTTTTAGAGCTTAAACCAAGAACAAATCACTGTAAAGTCTTTATTGCAGTACCAATTAGATGATGAATGTTGTTTACTGATACGAATTAGATGATGCACATTGTATAGTGCTAAACAAAAAGATGATGACGTGTATGGATCATATACATTGTAAATTTTATGAATCTAACAATATGATGCTATGTCCAACCAGCTAATCAAGTCCTTTGAAGAACATTGAAAACTTTGAATGTTTGAATTGACATGACCAAGCATCAAGAAGATGTCACGTTAAAGATTGTTGGAAAAAAAATCCTTCTATAGTGATCTTAGGGTGGTAAATTTTTGTTATTGTAACTTCTCTTTGTCTTGAGTCGATCAATTGTTAAGTTGGAAAAATCTTTCAAATGATATAGAGTCCTATTTAGTTTGAAGACATGTTTTAATTGATTAAATCATATTTTTAATTCATTAAAATATTCTTAATTTGCTAAAAAAACTCTAAGTTTAAATAGATTAAAATGTTAAATTAATCAATTAAAATAATTTAAATTCAAATTTTAACATGTCACTTGGTTTTAATCAATTAAATTATTGAAATCTAAGGATTATTTTAATAATACGAATATTTATAACTAAAACTTATAAATATATCACTATTAATATCTTATTTTAATAATTAAATTATCACTCGCATTTTCATCATTATTATACATGTGATAATATTTTAAATATCATTAAAATAAACTATATAGTGAAAAAAATAATTACTATTAATAATTTTACATAATACTAACAAAAATAAATTGCCTCACCCCAATAAATATATATATATATATATATATATATATATATATATATATATATATATAAATAAGTGACAAGTTAGTAGTCACTGATATATTATATATTATAGGTATATAATGATAATTAGTTGTCACTATGTATATTCTAATAACTAAATTTACAATAATATTTTAAAATCTCACTAAAATTAATGTTTGTTGTGACGAAAAGTAATTATCACTGGTAATTTTATGTAAGATACTTTATAATAAATATTTTATCGTTAAAAATTATGTTGGTACATAATTCTCACATTATGATGGGAGTATTTTCAGAGTAGTGGAAAACTTGGAACAAAACTTAAATTGTTCTCAAATTTATCAAAAGAAACTTATAATTAATGATAAATTTAGAATTAGTTTTAGAAGATTTTTTAGAAGAATATTTTCATTTTTGAGACTAAAGAAAAAAGAATGTATATAACAATTTAATTCAAGTTCAATTTCAAAGTATTTTGTATAAGAGATAAGAGGCTTTATTAATAAGAGTTCGAGCCCACGATCTAGGAGATATGAGACTAATTATATAAGAGAATGACACACAAGAATTTTTTTCTCATATAGGTTCTCCATATTTCACATTACCTAAAACAAGGTAAATTTACGTGTTTTCCTCCCTTGCTTGGTGCATGTGTTAGTATTATTGGTGACTTGGTATTTGATGAAGTTAAACTAAGTTAAGAATGAAGAAGACTTGAAGATGACTTAGTCTTAGTATGTGTGTGTACGTGTGAGTATGATCTAAACCATGTGTGTACCATCTTTCTCATTGGAATAAGCTACTGAAATCCTTAATGTTTTCAAAATATAAAACTAGAAGTGAACTTAACTTGCTTTAATAAATTTGATTCATCAAAAGTTACCAATAAATCATTTTCAAAATACAATTTATTAAAAATCATGTTAATAGAAAATCAATTGATTAAAAATCTGTTTTCAATTGATTGTTTTAATAACAGTATAACTGATTTTGATTTATCTTTGAAATTGTTACAGCTACTTCCAAACATTAGTCTCTATATAAAATAGAGAACTTTGGAAAACAAAAATATAGATAAGAGAAATCTTTTTGAAATCAAAGTGTGTTCAAGAAGTAATATGAAATAGTGCTTTCATCCAAGAAGAATCAAGAGAGTGGTTCTTGAAGCTGATCTGTGATCAAAGATTGTACTGTATTAGTTTTCATCTAAGGAAGTCAATGCATTTCATTCTTGTACAATGTTCATCATCTTGTAACTGGAGCGATTTGTTTCATGTTCATTTTGCATTATTAGAAGGTTTTATATTACAAGTGTATAGGGTTTATGGTTGCAGTAGTACAATAGTGATGTATTCAAGAGTGAGTTCTTGTTGTATTGATTGAACTATTGTGTCTTTTAGTGAAATTTCTTTTCTAGTTGGCAGAGAGGATGTAACTATTGAGTAACAGGGAATCAATATAAATTTTGGTGTTCTTGATCTTTCTTTACCTTTATCTTGATTTGTATTTTGTTTCATATGTCAACTACTAAACATATTTCAATTGATTGCTTCTAAAATCAAATTGATTAATTCGACTGTACTATTATCTATCCTGTTAAATAAATTTGTTGTATTTGAGATTTAATAAATTGTTTTTCTGAGTGGCTGATTCACAAAGTATATGTAATTGACATTTCTCTGGTCTAATTGTGTTTTTCTCATAATAATAAAAGAATATTTCAATTGCTTGCTATTCTTGATTTAACTAAATGTGTTTTAGTGTTGACTGTTTGACTTGATACATCAAATGATTGTCATTGTAATTCAATTGATTAAATATTTTAAGCAAGAATTTCAAGATTTCAAATTCACCATTTTTCATGTTTAGTTGATTACTTTAATTTGTGAATTTTTAACAAGTCCAATAAAATTGATTAATTGTTGAATACAATTGATTATCTCTGTGTTGAATTGTACTGGAAGCATTTTTAGTTGATTATTTTAGAGTTTCAATTGATTCTTTTTGTTCTGTGTAATTACATATCCCAAGTAAATTGTTCTAATCGAAAAAATTATTTCTTTCTTTCAATTCTTTTATTGATTTGTAAAATTTTTTAAAGTTCAATTCACTCTCTCTTGAACTCAGTCTAAAACTTGTTTGTTTCAATTGGTATCAAGAACTGATACTTGTACTTTACTTAAATTTTGATCCATGACTGAGAACAAATTATCCTTTGTAGAGGGAGCTTCAATAAATAGGCCGCCTATGTTTAATGGTATGAACTATAAATTCTAGAATGTAAGATGAAGATCTTTATTTAATCAATTGATAGTGAGATTTAGAATGTAATTGTTAATGATGTGACTATTGAAAATTTTGTTGATGAGTTAATTGTTATTGAAAATAACAAGGTTTAGTATTACTGCATTGCTAAAAATATGATAACATCGACTTTAAACCTTAATGAGTTTTTCAGAGTGTCTCAATGCTTTTCATAAAAAAATGTGAGATATTTTTGAGGTTACTCATGAAGGTACCACTGATGTCAAGAGGGTCAGAAAGCATGCTTTAATTCAAGCTTATATAAAAATGCAACAAGGTGAATCAATTTTTGTTGTGTAGAAAAGATTCTCTCATATGATCAATCACTTAATTGGACTTGGGAAAGTATTTGACAAGAAAGAACTCAATATCTTGATAACACTAACCACGACAACACTTTTTGAAAAATTTACAAAGCATGAGTTAAAAATAAATAGGCTGAAAGATCTAGAAAATGTGGAAAGAAAAACCAAGAGTCTTGCACTGAAAAAACACTGCATTGGAAGAAAATAATAGTAAAATGAGTTCCAGTAAATTAGTAATACAAAAAATCTAAATTTGCTAACTAAGAAATTTGTTAAGAAAAATAGAAAAGTTAAGACCACCAAATTAAGCATAATAAAAAAATTGATTGTGGTTTAACAAAATTCACTTGTTTTGAGAATAAATATCAAATCTCATCATTATTATACTTGTGATAATATTTTAACAAGTAACAAAATAATTATCATTAGTTATTTTACGTAATAGTAACAAAAACACATTGTTATATATATATATATATATATATATA
>Ga0099824_1001967_pt1 | contig 29795 bp, 10 predicted proteins | sample SiratrowhiteBW_FD_76837 | JGI IMG/M metagenome (GOLD analysis project Ga0099824, IMG submission 76837) | Root nodule microbial communities of legume samples collected from California, USA - Siratro white BW | ecosystem: Host-associated > Plants > Roots > Nodule | place: USA: California... | reverse complement strand
TATATATATATAAGGTATTCTAAGATATCTAAATTTTAATATATGTTAGAAGTGTGTTAACGAGAAAAACTGTGATTTATATTTAAAAATATTTTTTTCAGAAACTTCAAAAATTAATCCTTTATGTGATGCACATAGATATCAGTTTATATATCCACGTTTATCAACAGTGACTATAATAGATATCTTTAAGAACTGTTATAAAATAGAAATTAACAAAATCATTTTATAATCCTTGAATAAATAAGTATTACAATATTATCATAGATTGGTAGATTAAAATGTTTTAGATAACAATCAAATTAACTATTTTTATTATTTTTTATTTTGATGATTTTTCTACTAAATAATTTTTTAAGTACCAAATTACCTATTAACTAATATTATAATTTTAAACCTATTCTTTAGACTCATGGAGGACTTCCAATTTTAGATATATAGAAAAAGACTAAATAGAAAAACAATGAATTAGAATCAATAGTAATAAAAAATAATATATATTTTTTTAATAATGATTTAGTAGCCTAATATTAAATATTGTTTATGTATGGTATAGTTTACTAAATCTCAACACTAATTGTCACTAAAATCAAACTAGAATAAATGATAGACACAAAGACATTTATAAATACACAAAGTAAGATATACAACACTTATGTTTTTTTTTTTAAAAAATACATTAAATATTTTAAATTCTTGTAAATTCAAAAAAATAATAATTTTAATTCTTATAATTTGTATTTGGAAAATCCTTCAAATTTAAATTATAAAATCTTAATCATACAAATATTTTAAAAAATCATTATATTTTACAAAATTTACCTAAATTTTTCATACAAAAAATATTAAATTCCAATTGAATACACTTCCTAGTTCATAATTTATATGATTAAAAATATACTGATTTCTAACCATTCATATACATATCTACTTATATTTCTATAGAATAATAAGCAACATAAAATACATTAAAAATATTAATAATGTAAGAATATTATGAATTAAATGAATAGATTGTTACTCTAAAAATCTATAAAATTTAGAAAATATAGTATTGAAGTTCAGTAGAGTTAATTACCTTGGAAAAAACAAGGTCCACATGCTGATGCTGATATATGATATTTCATTGTACATGTTTATTAAATTGTTATAAATGGTATATGAATATTTATTATTTAGAAAGTAGTAGTAATAATAATAATAATAATAATAATAATAATAATAATAATAATAATACTTTAGCTTAAATATTAAAGATAGCAGTTAAAATAATCATAAATGACTAATAATTAATAATATTTGTCTTCAATCTTTTCCATAGTTTAATAAAAATTAAATGTGTATTAAAATTTAAGAGTCCACAGAGTTTTTGTTGAATTCTATATAATTATTTGTGAGTAACACCTCAGTATATATTAGAAAACAATTGAAATGTTTTTTTTTTTTTATTATTAAAAAATAATACATATTTCCATAGTTTAATAAAAATTAAATGTGTATTAAAATTTAAGAGTGCACAGTTTTGGTTGAATTCTATATAATTATTTGTGAGTAACACGTCAGTATATATTAGAACACAATTGAAATGTTTTTTTCATTATTAAAAATAATGCATATTATATATGAAAAAATATTTCAATTTAATCGTAAAATGATAATAAGGTGAGGTTGAATAAATATTTCTAATTAAAAGATATATAATATTATATATTTATAAATTTGAAAGGAATGCAAGTTGATTTTTTAAGTAGTGGATAGATTTAAGAGAAATATCTTAGTGATTAGAATGAGTGTGTTGAACTTTTAAAAAATTTAATAGATCGAAAAATGACACAGACTGTTAAAATATTTCAGTAATACAAGAAAAGAAATAATGGTAGAGTTCTTTTTGTTGGGTTTTTATGATGTTTATTCACCCTTTTCTATGTGACCTCCTAATTTTATTTTATTTTTTTTAATTTATGGAATAAATTTCTTTTATTAGTTTTCCTTAATTATGTTATTTTATTTTATTTTTATATTTGAAGGTTGATTTGGTAATTTAATTTATTTCTTTGTTTACATCAATTTGGTTTTAATTTTCGTAATATTTTTTCTTAATAAATTGTATTTGATGACTAACATAAGTTTTATTAATAAAAAATAGTATTGTATGTTTTATTTAACTATTATGATGATTATTTTGATTATTAGTATTTGGATAATAAATTGAAAGAGATTTCACTTTTAAAAGAAATGAATTACCATTTAAAAACTGAGTAGTATTCAAATTTGATAAATATCAAAATCTTTACTCTTTTATATGTTCTCTTTACTGTTTTGCTATTCTTATCATATAGTAAAACTTCTTAAACTATGTTTTTTTTTTTTTTTACTTTTAAATGCTACATACAATTGAATTGATCTTGTGATTTTTTTAATTATTATGTCATATTAAACAACAATTTTCTTATTATGTTAAAAATTAACATTTATTATTTAAAATAATAAATTTACTTAATATGTCAGAAATAAAAATTATTACAAAGCTACATTTTTACAAACTCTAGAGATGAAAAAATTATGAAGAAGCCTTTATATTGTTTAAATAAAAATTTAGTACAAAAAATTATATGATATTTTTTATTTAATATAGTAATAATATTTTTATACAACAGTAAGAAAAAAAATATATTAACTAAATACTCGTATATTGAGTTATATTAAGAGGTTTGTACTTGTCATATATGATATGTTTGGATCAGTATATATTTTATATTTCAAACCTGACGCACATACAATGAAACTGAACTATTTATTTTCGGAAGACTCATGTAAGACTCAAATGTTTGTTAAATATCATCCATCTGTTTCGATCAACTCATATTTCAAACCTGACTCACATAAAAAGACACAGACACTAAACTCTCTATTTTCGAAAAACTCATTCATTGAATTAGAATAAGAAATTTGCACTTGTCATATACCATCCATCTATTCTGATTAGTTTATATTTCAAACCTCGGATAAGTTTGTTATAATCAATTCCTATTTCAAACCCCATATAAAATTTTGGTATGCACAGGGTTAATCCATATTTCAAACCTCAGACATGACTATATGAACCTCCTTCAACTCTTCACTAATTAGTAATCTTCATCTATATGAATCCAATGTACCAGTAGAGTTAGGATACCTCCTTAGATAAGATAAAATCTACACACAATACACATCTTAATAATCTCAACATCATATCTCTTTTTCTCAAGATACTATGTCTTGATCATATACCACATCATTCACAAACATTTATACTACATCATAAATAAATAAACATTCATCCAATTAATATTTAATAAAAAAGTAATTACAAAATCTATCAAAAACATACCACTATTTTTCCTTACCAAATATAATAATTTTAGAAAAATTTCTGTTTCAAACTAACATAAAAAAATATATAATTAGTTTCCCTATTAAATATCATCATTTTAATAAATTTCTATTTCAAACTAACATAATATATATATATATAGCTTCTTTTACTTAAGTATCATCATTTTAGATAAATTTATATTTCAAACTAACATAAAAAATATATATAAAATTAGTTTCCTTTCAAGATATATTAAAAAGAGTTCCAAAAGTCTAAAATCATGACAACCTAACTCTTTTTAAAAATATGATCTGACACTCTTATTTTATTTAATGTCGGAAATCTAAAATTGACTTCTGATCATCAATTTGATAAAGAAAGAAGATAAAATTTTAGAAAAAACATGAAGAAAAGAAAAAGAATAACTTTTAAAAGAAAATTAGTTTTTATATAAATAGAATAGAATATTTTTTTAGAAAGAATTTGTAGATTTTATAAAAATAAAACTGAATATTTTTAAAAAATGAAAGTAAGTGGTTGTTATTATAAAAATAAAAATTGAATAATTTTTTTTATTTAAAATTTTATGTAAGAAAAAATTATTCAAATGTTATCTTATTTATCTTTAGAGTTAAATTTTAAATTGATTTTTATTACGAAGTTATTTTCTAAAATATTAAAATATTCATTTTAAATATACAGATTATGTTAAATTATATAATTTAAATTTTTTAAAAAAATATATTTTACACTGTATTACATATTATATCAAATTATAAACTTATATTTTAGATTACAAAATTGAAAGGGATATTTTCGGAATTTTAAAAAATATTGGGTATAGGATAGGAAGAATGCTTCTGGAAGCTGATGCTGGTATCTGATATCTTTTGCATATCAATTGTGCTAGAGAGTTCTATTTACATGAGAGAATTAAACATCCAATGAATGTGCATAAATTGGGAATTGGGAACACATCTTTAGGTCTCAAATAATTGGGTTGGTCTTTCCCACTATTCTTCCTTTTCGCCCTCTCTACTCTCTCATTGTCTCTCTGGTACACCTCTCTCTAATCTCCCCTTTTTCATTTTACGGATTTTGAATTTGAATTATCTCCATCTGGTTTCATTCTTAGCTATTTTGTTTTGTTTCACTGATCTTCCTGTTTAAATCAACTAGTTACCATTGCTTTTTGGTTCATTGGTTCTGTAATTGAAATTCGGTATAGCAAATAAGCCTTTTGGCCTTCTTTTCTGAGGCCTTTATTCGGATTATGATGAAGCTGTTAGGGTTTGAAGCCAGTGTCTATATTTACACGTTCATTTGTAGCAAGAATTTTAAAAAAAATATATAATCATTAAATAGGCTTCAAAAGGAGAATTCATTATGATTTTTCTGAAAGAGAGCTTGTATTGAATCCTCGATTAATATTTGAATGGTTTATTGCGTTTTAATTACCCTGATTGCAACCTGTATTTTCAGTGAATACTGCACATAGATAGAATGCAAGGACGCGGGGGTGGCAGGGATCCTTTCTCCAATTTTGGTGACCCTTTTGGTGGGTTTGGTTCCTTTGGACCTTCCAGGAGTTTAATCTCAAGCTTTTTTGGGGGTAGGGACCCGTTTGACGATCCTTTCTTCACCCGGCCTTTCGGAGGGATGTTTGAATCCGGTTCCTTTGGTGGTCCAACTGGATTTCCTTTTCCACCGGGTTTGCATCCATCTGGGTTTCTTCAGCATCAAGTCCCAGGGATGCATTCATCTGGGTTTTTTCAGCATCAAGTCTCAGGGATGCATCCGTCTGGGCTCCTTGACCATCAAGCTCCAGAGCCTAGCAGGCAAAGGGGACCAATCATTCAGGAATTGGACTCTGATGATGAAAACGAGGACACAACAGAGGAGAGGAAAGAAAATCCGAGAAAGCATAGTCGGTCAGATGATGAACCCTCTGTTGAACATCCAGATGATGAAACTGAAGGTAATGCATGTCTTTCCCTGCAGCAGTAGGTGCTTTTGATCTATCTCCCAATAGGGGCAGCTTGGATTTGCTTAGGCTGATTATTTCTAATTCATGTTGCAGGGAAGAAGAGCAGACATTGGCACTCTGGAAATGAGTACAACAGAGTCACTACAACTGGGCCTCAGCGTCAATCTCAAAGCTTCTGCTTCCAGAGCTCAACAGTCAGCTATGGTGGTCCAAATGGAACATATTATACTTCTTCAAGGACAAGAAGGACTGGGAGTGATGGAGTAAGCATTTGAATTGTTGATTAAAAGCTATAGTGAGATTTATATTTTTCTGATACCATTTTTTGCTGTGTTAGGTGACCTTTGAAGAGAGCAAGGAGGCTGATAGTTCAAAAAGAGAAGCTTCTCACGTAATTTCTAGAGGCATTCGTGGCAAGGTATTCTTGTATTATTCTCTTTGGTTGCTATGTTAGATTCACTAGGTTTGGTTTTGTAATAACTTTTTCTGTGAACGTTTTAATGCTTTAACTTCTAACAGGTCTCTTACTCATGTTATTTTACTTATTTGTGATGTTTTATAGGGTCATTCTCTCTCCAAGAAACTGAATTCTGATGGTAGGGTGGATACTATGCAGACTTTGCACAATATAAATGAAGGTAGGTTATGTATCTGATATTCATGAAATTATGGTGTGATATCATATGACCATAGTCAATGGTTTCATTATAGTGCTGCTATAACAATGTTGCCTAGGTTGCAGCTATGGGCCCTTCGATGGAAGGCTGGCTTGTGCCAGCTTTCTATAGCAGTGACTCTTTAATGCAACCATCTCATCCATAGCTCTCCTCTGTGTTTCCAGCTAATCCACGTTCTATGGAACCCTGACACACCTTTCGTGGTCTTTACTCTGTTTACATCCTTGGGGTTCTGTTCACCTCAAAGAGGGGCTTATGTTTGGTTTTTGTAATTGTGTGTGTAATGTTATATGTCTGTTTTGTTTTCTCCTTTTTCACTGTTGTTTTAGTTCAGATAGGTAAACCTTACAGTGGCCTTTGTCGCAGTACTTCTATTTTTCCTTTTATATTACTTGCTTGATCCTTGTTATTGGAGTGTATGGCTAAAATTATGACTTTAACTATTAGTATGCCATTAATTATGGCTATGTTTGTAGCATTTATATACTTGTAATATAAATTATTTACTTTATGTGTAGATGTTCTGTGTTTATGATCATCCTGCTATCCACTATCATGCGATATTGGTTTTGAACCACTATCCAGGATATCATATTACTTTCACACTTTCCTATACTTGTATGTATGCATTCCTGAAAGGTTTTTGGGTTGTGATATTGTAGAGGAACTTTCTGGCTTTGAAGAAGAATGGAAAGTGAAGGGTCAAAACTATTTTCCTGGATGGACTGGGAGTATTGGTGAGTAATTATCTCTATTCACTGGAAGATGTATGTACAATTTACTAGAGAATATTACAGTTATATTTTTATATATATGTACCCACAGTTTCCGTAATGATATTGTTCCGTAAAAATATATGCTAAATATTGTAATATATTCATGGGATTACAAGTATTAATGTTCTTGAATAACTAAAATTGAAGAAATTAAAGTAATTTACTGCAGAACTAGATTATTGATAGTGTGCTATGGTGGTAGAGTGGCTATGGGTGCTGCTTTCACACTATAATAGCACGGTTTAGTGTCATGGCTGTGGGGGCCTGCTGTGCACTTGTGTGCAATTTGGCTTGCAACAGTGAAGTATTCCCAAAATCTTTAAATGCCCTTAAACCTAAAGTTTTGAGTTTTAACAATACAGGGGTGTTTTAGGTATTTGCACAAGTTTTTGTAGATCAACTCCTTCTGTTCTCACCTGCATTTTCACCCTGTTCTTTTGGTTTCTAGTGTTTTCTTTTGCTCTTTTTATTTTCTCTTTGAAGAAAACTGGTGCATATTTAATTACTTAATATGCATAAAAAGTTCAGAATAGTGGTCATCCTGTGACGAGCTATCCCAATATTGTGTTTGCATCTATCAAGCTCGGTAACTATAATACAAAAATGATGGGCATCATTAGTAGTTTTGACAGAAATCAGTTTAAGTGAAATGACATACATTTTTACTATTTTTCAAAGCTACTAGGTCCTCCGTAAAATCAAAAATTACTAGGTCAGCTTTTTCATGAGCACCTTCGTAGCATAACTATTTCTGTCTTTCCAATCTTCCTTTCATTTTTCTTTCAACTCCCACATTTGCTCATTTGAAATAATTTTTCCAGTATGTTGTGGATATGCTTCTTTATGTTCCATATACTTTTGGTTGTCTATTATATTTGCAAATTTGCTGCTTCGGAGCTGTCATGTATGCTTCTACAAAATTTGGAAAAGAACCAAACCAAATATTAAATTACATTGAGTAAAATAGTACTGTGACATTGAAATAAATAGCAATAGCCACTGGGGGTGATCTGTATTTTTGTGCTAAAATACTTACACCATTTCCTTTTAAAAGGAGCTACGGTTCATTTGTTGTTTGTCTTTTTTAATTTGTACTCTTGGGTGTTTCAGAAGCTAGCAGCAGAAATGGACAGGCTGAGCAGGCGAGGCGGGGAGGTTGGGCACTTCCTTCTAATGAGCGTAGCCATCCGGTGATAACAATATCTGATGCAAATGAAGTTGGTTCTTCTGGCGAACACCATAGGGCAAGGGCGCATTCAAATGGTAGTAGTTCATACAACCGTCCAGGAGTAGGGCGTGGCCGAAATTAATGTTAATGTTTTTTCTTCCCTTTCACTATAGGTATATGATGTTAGTACGGATACTATTAATGATTCTTCTTTCCTTTTACTAAAGGGTATATGATGTTAGTAGTGTTACTATTAATGATTTTTCTTCCTTTTCACTAAAAGGTATATGATGTTAGTACTATTACTGTTAGTGTTTCTTCTTCTCTTTCCTTATTGGTATATAATGTTAGTACTGTTATTGTCAGTGTTTCTTCTACTCTTCCCTATTGGTATATAATGTTAGTATTGTTATTGTCAGTGTTTCTTCTTCTCTTTCCCTATTGATATATGATGTTAATACTGTTACTGGTAATGCGTCTCTTCTTCCCTTTCCCAATAGGTATATGACGAGTTTTGCCGTTTTTCTTATGCTTCCATAGGATGGATTTGTCCATTGAAATTGTTATGGTGATGATAGGGGTTTAAGACCTTCGTTATGACATGAACACATCAAATTTATAGCGTCCTCTATCGTGATGCATGAGGTTTAGATGTTTTCTGGCGTGCATGGAATGTTTTCACGCCAAGAACGCGTTGCTGATGTTTTCTTGCACCATTTCAAGAATCGATTTATTCTGCTTTAATTCATTTCAAGTAGTCATTTTGTTTTGGGGTGCACGAACGAGCCACTTACTGTTAGTTGGCGCTAAAGCTATTAGAAGATATTGCAAAATTTATCATTCGGAATTGGTAGGTTACTTAGACAATTTGGAGTATTTAAAGGATAGAACAATATTAACTCCAATATTAGAAATAATAAGCTCAATTAATGAGTGTATCATGTAATTGTTTCTAGGTGAGGAAAAGATATATACAGTACTGATTGAAAATGGAAAGCTGATAAAGTATTGATACTCAACCTGGTTGGACAATATCTAAATTTTTAAACGATATAAGAATATTTTAATTGACTTATGTAAATCATGTTACAATTTCAGATAAGTAATATTTTATTATATAGTTTAATTATGAATTTTAAAATGCTTTTAAATGTATCAACTAATTCAATCATTTCATCATTAAAAAATAGTTATATTTTATCATTCGAAATAGTTTATACATTTGTATTGAATGGAAGGAAATCTTATATTGGATAGTGATCATTATATTTCAAGTCAGAAGGATGTCATGAACTTAATAATGTGAACATGTACTATGTTATGTAAGTAATAACTTTTATTTATTTTTCTTACCAAACTTTTATAATTGATTTGTTATGGTCTTTGAATGCAGGAAAAAGAATCATATTGTCCAACCTTTTATCAATAGACTTATATCATCATATATAAAGAAAATTTACTCTCGGTGATCCTAATGGTAATGGAATTGTAGTTATATCAGAAACAAGTGAAAATTGTATGCATCTCATTGCTATCTAATCATTGAACTTTTGCATGACCTTCATTTTGGACTATGGTTGACGTATCTAAGTCCAACAACATTTATATTAATAGTTTTTAATAAAGCATGGGATAAGGTGAGGTATCCTCAAGGTCAGAAGAAGTTCAATATTAGATTATATGAATCTTCCAAGTTTGGTATGAGATGAGATGATGAAAATGCAAAATACTTTTTTATTCATTGATGAAGAACTTAACTTCAAATGATAATAATTCCAATTAAGTGATATACAAGATTTATAACTGATTTTATTTTTACTCAACTTTGTTATATTTGCAAATTTTTAGTAGGTGCATGATTTTGTTTATTAAAAACAAAGTTTACCATTGTTAAGGTGATGTGAATTTACCTTTTATAAATCTAGATCTAATATTCAATAGAAGAAGAAAAATAGTATAATGCTTTTATTCCGTGCGAATCTATATATCAACTTCATTATAATCATTGTGGTGGATAAGGTTGATATTCTAGATAAGAAAACTTTAAAGAAGGAAATGCTATAAAATTAAGTATATGAAAGGATAATTCTTAGATAATTTGCTTCAAGTTGCTTTTGATTTTTATTAAAAGTGTAATAATTTGTTTAAGTTATTGTAATGGAGTATTTCATAGTATATTAGAACAAATTGTTCTATTTTGGTTACTTTTTCTTTATTTACGTGCCATAAAATAAATTAAAATAAATATTTTTTAATCAATTATCAACTTAAAAATAATGGATGAATTATGAGCATGAAGGTATTTAAGTATGAATTATCATGTTTTCGTGTTTCTTCCACTTTTAAGATTATCTCTTCAAATTATATGGAGTGTAACTCTTCTATTTAGTAAATTCCTTTAGAAGTAGCCACTTTCCTAAAGTCTCCATAGTGACATTTTGCTATCCGAAATCTTAAGTTTTCCATTTGAATGATTGACGTATTATGGTTTTGAAATCACATCAGTTATGGTATTCTGAATTCCAATGATATGCTCGATGGTGCAAAGGTTGCATGATGTTTTCAAATCATATAAGAATGAAATGATATAAATTTCAGCATTTAATATAAATTAAATTTAGAAATTTTTTAATTTTAAGTATTAAAAAAAATCATATAAAAGCGTGAGTACTGATAATAAAATTTAAGTATCCTATGGACAAGATTACACACCTCCAATTTGACCTGCCTAATGTGACTTTGGAAAGAGATGTTAAGGTAGTTAAACATGAGTGATGATTAGTCATGCTTGTAAGAGAATTACTGAAGAGAATGAGTTAGGATAAAGAAGATGATCCACCTTGTTGTTACCTTATTTGGTTTGATCGATTTGTTCGAGTTTGATATGACTTGCAACTTTGTTGACTATCACTAGTTGTGACGAAAAAAAAAAAAAACAGATCCGAAGGTAAAAAAATGGAGAGAATAACTTTGAATGGAATGAATTTATTGGCAAAATACTCAAACAAGGATATTTTTTTTTGTATAATATTCAAAACAGGTAAAATAATATTTTATTTCTATAATGAGTAAATCGTACAGATTAAATATGATTTTTTTAAGAAATAAATGGTACTATCGAGACAATTTAGTGTAAAGAAATAGATTGTGAATTTAATTAATTAAAATTTGTAACCGTATTGCACGATCTTAGTGCAAATTATCTTAATCTGATAATAATGTGTGTTTGACAAGATTTTAATTAAAAAAATTATGAGGATTTACGTGCATTAATTAATAATTAATGACACAATTTAATTTACGTTTAAAATTGAATGAAATAATGATATATGATAATGAGTTTTAATTGTAATATAACTGACCATGCTGAAAATGATTAAAATGAAAGGATGATCATACCGTACCAAAATAATTACTATCACCCTGCACTAAACTATTTTGTGTGAATATTTTTACTGATTTTTTTAATTTTGTTTTTAGAAAAATTATTCCAACAAAAATATAATATATCAGGACATAAAACAAAACGTTTGATGGAAGATTGTTATAAATATATCCAATATTATTATTATTATTATTTATTTATAAATTAAAATGTGTATAAATTATTTTCATTAAAAATTTTTGTTTATATAAGAAGTCTTGTAGGCATGTCAAAAGTGTTTATTTATATTTTTATTTACAGTTAGGCACATGCATTGTTGTGTGTATAGCTTCCATAATATTTTCAAGACCTATAAAGTATAATTTTAACATATTTTGTAAACACTTTTTATATATGGAACTCAAATTTGTTTATAGAAAAATTTTTAAATTTATTATTTTTTTAGCTATTATTGTACATCACTTGTATCTATTATACAAATTAATCTACACTACAAAGAAAAAATTAGAGACGAATATTTAGAATCTAATGATATAGGTCACTCAAATTTTAGTATCTAATTTTAGATACATTACTCCTATTTTATAGTTATTTAGCAATTAAAATTTAATTTGGTGACTATTTTAATCACAATTAGCAACTATTTTATTTGGTAGTTAAATATTGGTCTCTAAATAATTTTTTTTAGTGCTATTTTCATATATAATAAAATATTATATGAAATAATAATAATAGTTTTGGGTACTCTTATAATAATTTTCAATCAAACTTTGTTTTGTGTCCTGATATATTATATTTTTATTGAAATGAATGGAATAAATTTTCCAATAAAAAAATTAAAAAATCAGTAAAAGTATCTACATAAAATAGTTTAACTTAGTGTGGTGGTAATTATTGTCATATAGTATGACCATTCTTTTGATTTTAATTATTTTTAGCAAAGTCGCTTATGTCACAATTAAAATCCATATAATTTTGGTAAATTATAACATCATCAGGTATTATACATTATTATTTCATTCAACTACTGAGATGTACCAAATCTTCACAGTTTGTTTACAATCAAAATCGTGTCAAACACATATGTTTTCAGTTTAACATAATTTACACTAAAATCATGCAATTTTATTACGATTTTAATTAATTAAATTAAATAAACTCATACATTGATAACACTATTTTATTCTTTGCACCAAAATAATCTCTTTTTATTACGATTTCAGTTTCACAAAATATTGTGTTATGATGAAGGTTTCTTAAGGATTCTTGTTTCATCACCAGGATTTAGTCATTATGAAAATATTTTTTTTTATCTATTTTAGAAACTATATGAAAAAATCAACTAGGAATTTTGTTGAATTTATATTAGGTCATGGAAGTTAAGTGTCAGTTGTATTTAGTCTTAATTATTTTGTTTTTGTGGAGACTTTCTGGCAATTTTTATCGCTAGTAATAACTCCTATATTAAATGAATGTTATTTATTTATTATTGGGTTGCCTAGTTTGCTTTTTGTCTTTTATTTTTATATTCTTTTTATAATCCAAAATGGGTTGGAGGGAGGTCATTGTATTTGAACAAACCTTTGGTTGAAGTTTTCTCATTGTATTTGAACAAATGCATCCTTCTTAAGGGTTGCTCAAGAGGGTAATTTATGGAAGAAGAAGTGTGTGTTCTTAATTCAGGTTAATTTGTAAAAAAAAGTGAAAGACATGTAGTCAAAGTTCATTTAGAATAAATAAATAAATCCTAAATTCTAAACTCTAAACAAATAAGTAAATCTTTAGTCAAGATACTTTAAGAAGATAATTATAAATAAAAACATGTATTTAATACTTGGATGAGAGTTTATATAAAAATAAATGTGTAAGTCGTAGTCATAAATAAAAAAATAGTTTGAGTTAAAAAAAAAAAAAAACTCATTCTTTACATATATATTGACTATAATAAAACTTTGAATAAAGTGTCTCTTATATAATTTTTCCAAATAAACTGTATAGATCAATATACATTTTTAAATGTCTCTTATATTATATAGTATAGATTTTTTTAAAGATAATAATTTACTATATTTTCATGTTATCCAAATATTTTTCATCTTGTTATATTAAATAAAGTAAAAATTAAGACAGAATATCAATTGCTTCAACTAGATAATTAATCATTTGACCTTAATGAAACCAAAGTAGATAATAATATGATTTACACTATTTTGTTGAATATTGATGAATTGACGTAGTTTACCACTTTTACACTTAGTTATTTTAGTCATGGATCCCTATAACTTCTTATTAAACTAGAAATCCATTTTAAATAATTGTTAAACTTTTTTTTTTCATTATTATTATTATTTCATTATGTATTATGTACAACATATTTTAAATGATTCAAAACATGACCAACACACATTAAATCAACCAAGATACAGTGGATTGACACTTCACACAAAATCCTTGTGAGTTAAATCGTATTTCCTTGTATTATTTGTTTGATTTTACATGTTTATATCATCGAAATTTTATCGATTAAAAGTGTATTTTTTTTTAGAGTGTATGCACTTCTGAAGTAAAGGCTTACTAATTATTTATTTAAATTGAAATATCACTCATCTTCACAAAATGATATAACAAAAGTTTAAAGATCAAAACAAAATGAAAGTGAAGCTTAGAGAAGTCAAATAATTAAATACTAAAAAAAATAATTTAAATTTTAGTATTTTGTGAAATAAATTTAATTTTTTGTTGAAAATATATTTTTTTATTAAGATTTTGTAATCAATTTTTTGTTTTAATTATAATTTATATTTTTAAAAATATTTTTTATATTAAATTATTTTATAAAATTATGAATATTAACATATATCAAATAATAGAAGACTATTTTATAAATAGCTACCAATTTTACAATCAGACAAACTTTTAACTTCAAGTGAATGATAAAAATTTCAATATTTCAATATTTCTTAATATTTAATTATATTTCATTTTTAATATAATGATACCCTGAACATTTTCTAAAGTTTTAAATATATTAGTTTTTAAAGTTTTTTTTTTCATTTCAATCACACAGTTAACTTTTTACTCATTTTTTTAATTTTTTCATTTTCTTCTTAATCTAAATAATCATACTTTTTATTCTCTTTTTTCTCCCCTTTTTTCACTTTCTCTTTTTAATTTTTCAATCTAAACAAAAAACTTTAGAATATTTCCAATACATAAAGTTTTAGTCAAGATCTTAAGTTTAAAATCACAACATCGCGAGTGATGATTGTTAAAAGATTTGAAAATTTTTATTGTTGGAGAAATTTTACGATAATTGTTAAAAGACTTGAAAAAAATTATTATTGGAGAGATTTTACGTAATGTTCCTTCAATTTAAGAAAAGTTTGTTAAGTAATACACAAATTCTAAACAAGTTTATTGAAATTTCTTAAAATTTTGGACCGTTGAAACAAAATTTATTATGTGTTTTTCGTACTGATACGAGACTGTAAGAACTACAAAAGGTATTACGAGAATCACGAAAAATGATTTACGAAAGTCGTGTAAAAAATCTCTATTAGAGATGTCCTTGGACCTTGTGTAAGAAATCTTCATTATTATTAACTTGACATGATAAAAGTTTAAAATTTAAGATGGAAGTCTTGCACGAGATATTGAGTCTTAATAATAATAAAATATTTAAATATATAATTAAATAAATTAAAGTATGAATAAAAAATTATAAGAATATGGGTACTATCAAAATAAAAGTTACAAAATAATCTTAAAAATAACTTTGCTACGTCTTTCAAAATAAAATAAATTTTGAAACAAAAATTATAACATTATTGCATCAGGTGACATATTTATATTTTGTATGCTCTTCAATTCTAAAGGCATAGTTGTTGATATTGAAAATTTATCTTTTATTTTTAAAATTTAGAAGCTTTTATATAAAAACTCAATTTATAGTTTTAAAATTTTTCCCATTCCACGTAAAAATACTGTCACGTGGGAAAGAAGAAAAATATTAGTTTAACTTACTAATAAATAAGTGCTGCAAAAAGACTAACTCTATAATTAATAAACCTGATAGATTGTTTTGAGATGTACATTTTACGTTTTATTTTGCTTTTGTAAATATCTCTATTTTTCTTTTTTCATAATTTTATTTATATTTTCTAACTTTCAGATTTTTAATAAAATCACTCATTATTTTTTTTTATTATATAATCATTATTATTATTTATAAATATAAAGACATGTATATAGGGTCCCTTTTCACTTACAAGAAATATAAGGGTAAAAAATAAAAATAAAAGGCGGAAGAATAATGCAATTTGAAGAGGAAGAGGAACCACAATCTGGGAAAACGAAAGACAAAAAACTGGGGAGGATTGAGGTTGTGGTTTATAGTTGATACTTGTTTGATCTATGGCTACAGCCACTACTCGAATGGTATTGGTAGTGAAGGAGATGTTGCAACTCTCTTCTTCGCTTCGTCTTCGTGTAATTTCTCCTCCTTCGCATTTCTCAATTCAATTACCACGCTCGTTGCGCCCTGCAATTCGATGCGCTTCCTCAGACTCCGACGGCGCCAACAGAGTTTCGGCTCGGCTCTCGCAGGTCAACCAACTTCTTCAACAAGCCGAACTCCGCGCTCTCTCCGCCGACCAAACCCCTCCTCCTAAAATCACCTTAGGTCCCTTATCCCTTTGTCAATTTAAAACAGAAATGACCGAAAGGAGAAAGAAAGGTAATAGCTTTTGTTTTTTTGGTTTCAGATCATGTTACAGTGAGCTTTGCTAGAAGTGGAGGACCTGGGGGTCAGAATGTCAATAAAGGTTGTGTTCCTTGAATGTTTTGTTTGTTCCTATTTTGTTGTATTATATCTCTTTGTGCCATGCTGGGGCTCATTACGCTCATTATTCATTGGACAGTGAACACCAAGGTGGACATGCGCTTCAACGTTAAAAATGCACATTGGTTAAGTGACAGGGTTAGGGACAAGATTTTGCAAATGGTATTTTCTGCGGCAAAACTTTCTCGTAAACTGTTTACCTAAGTTTAAATGTTATATCTTGTGTGATCGCATGTTTTGGCCTTAAATATTGTTGTTCTAATCTTGGTTTGAATGATTATCTACCTTGTCTTTTTGAATAATGTTTAGTTTTGTTGGTAGGAGAAAAACCGTATTAACAAGGACGGGGAGCTAGTGATTTCTTCAACCAAAACAAGAACGCAGAAGTTTGTTTCTTCCCTTTTCTACTATGTGCTGCCTATTTCCGTTGTACGTTGCAAGATTGGTTGCCTTATTCTACCTTTTTTGTTTTGCTCTCAGGGGTAACATTGAGGATGCTTTGGCAAAGCTTCAGGTAACATAGGAAAGTTTAGATATATTTTTTTATTATTGAAATTGTTCAAAGAATGTTTTAGCAAGCATCGGGTGTTGTTGTCAAAGTGTATATTTGTACTGTAATTTCTTATTTTTTTTCTTCTTTACTACTCATTGGCTGTTTTTTCCCCTCAGTGTTGAGTTTGTTGATTTTTCATTTCCACATTTTGAAACGTTCATTCCAATTGTGGAACATAGGACAGTGACTTTACTCTGCTTCTGCATATGTGACGCTTCGCTGCTTTTGTGTTTGGGAAGGCTCTGCAATCTGCATCCGACGGAGTGAGCCGCTAAGGAGATAGAAAATAATTGAATGAAATTTTTAAAACAAAATCTGACTGATGCATTGCGCAAACAAAGTACACAACATTGCTTGAAGTCAGTGTTCAAATAATGTACCTAGTGCAAGCAGAAAAAATTTCTTGCTTCATATGTTGTTAATTTTAGTATGTGTTTTGTATGGTAGAATTAAATGTCTTGCATTTCCATCTGAAATAGAAAATCAAATGGTTTTACCCCTCTGTTCCACATATCTAGAACAGTCTTGTCCCACTTACCAAATTGTACCGCGAACCGTTTATACCATTAATCCATGGTATAGTTGTTTGAGTCCAGTATAAGGACTAGTGTGGGGACACGGAATGGGAAGGGCGATTTCTTAGTTTTATTGCAGTGTATACAAAATATTTTATGAGAGAACATGAATGCCAGTGTCTCCCTTTAGAACTATTATCATGCTGGATCGCTCCTGGTTAGGGTCATCTTTGATATGATGTGCTTGTTTGGATGTTAGACTTAAGTTATCTAATCTCCCCCTCCCCCCTCTCCTTTTAAACAACAGAGATTGATTCTATTCACATCTTTTTCTTGTTCCTGAAAGCTGGCTTTTACTTAGCAATGATGTTTTTCTGAATGTTTAATGGCAAAAAATAGGAAATCATTGATGCAGCATCTTATGTCCCGCCACCTCCCTCAGAAGAGCAAAAAAAGAAAATTGCCAAGATGTAATCACACTTCGCTTTCTATGTTTTCTAATTCTTCCGTTAAATGCAATTTCTTAGTATGGGTACCATTTTGCTTGTGACTTCTACTACACCATAATCACTTGGTGGTGAAGGACATGTAACTGACAGCTGTTAATCAAATTTGCAATTTTGAAGGGCTGCTATAGGCGAACAGAAACGCCTTAAAAGCAAGAAGGTGCTTTCAGATAAGAAAGCATTCAGGAGAAGTAAAAATAGCTGGGACTAGCATGACCAGAATCTTGAGACTGTTATGTCAATTTAGTAAGTTCACCACTATTGTTTGCTTTAGATTCATTTATCAAACATTCTATTGTCAATTTCATCAAGTCTATATTATCAATCGATGTCATTTCTGAATCTCTGGGCTGCAGGGTGCAGGAGTACAATCCTCCTATACTATCATATTGGATACACCCATTAGATTAATGGTTGAAAGATAACCATGAATTCGGGGAGCAATTGGAAAGACCTTGATAGTGGTTTGTGACTGCTTACTGGTAGTTAGCCAACATTGTGATAGCATATATTGTTTTTTTTTTGGTCGGCTACCATATATTGGTTGAATCTATAATGTTTTCGTTGTGAGCTTTCCGTGCACCTTTGGCACGCGTCCTCACTGATGGATCTATAGACATTGAAAGTCAACGACATTGGGAACGTGATTCTCTTGAAAACATGTTGATACACGATGCCTCTGTTGTGGCAACGAGTTTTGTCATTTAGGTAGCTGGAAGGTTGGTTCCTTAGTAGGTTCGTTTTGATACGTTTCCGTGACACAGTTTTTATTTTATTTTATGGAAGTGGTTGGAAGAACAGTGCCATTTGTATTACATAGGCAATTTGCTGAAAAATTGGATGCATTGCTCTCAAATGGTCTAAAACAAATACACGATAAACATCATTAATTTTTTTGTTGCTTTGAACCGTAAATCATAGGTCCTATAAACTACGAGACTTGGATCGTGGCTTAAATGCGTTTAGGGGCTAGGCCCAATTGCCTACATCTGATAGCAAATTGGATTATCTTACTGTAGCACAAAAATACAACATCGTAAAAGTAAAATTTATGAAGAACAAAATTAAGTAAATAGCAGAGAGGAAAAGTAATTAGGGAGATAGAGAGCGTGCAGAGGGTTTGACGTAAATGATTCAAAAGATAGATTGGGTGTTATCCTTCCCCTTCCAGAAATTCTGACTGGTAAAAGCCAGTTTCTAGAAGAATAATTTTGAAATTTCTTCTGCAAAAAAAGTTAAATTTTCTTTATAAATGAAACTGGTGTGCACTTGTGCTAAAAAGGCTTTTTGCTTGGAGAGTCTAATCGGTCTTTCGTCACATACACAAAGAAAAACTAATTTTGAATTTAAATTCATGATCAATTACAAACCAAAACAACTTTGTATAACGATAGTTCACGCTTAAATATTTATACTATTCTCTAATCTAATTGTATGTCGGTAGATACTTTGTTGATCTGAGTGATAGATTTTTTTTTCTTTTTTCACTTACGCTTAAGATTGTATGACTACATATTGACAGATATTTTGCTAACATGACTTGTGTATCATTATCATACCTCTTCACACATAGTATATATGACAGACCATATGTTTAATAATTGGAGGACACGTGGGATCAGACATTTAGACAATCAGATAAGCCTGATACTGAAGAACACACGAAGTATAACTAATTGAGAGATGCGTCATTTTTAGCGGGATTTTACTTCCACGAAACTAACTCTTGAAGGTCAAGTTTCACAAGTTTCACGTATAGTGCATTATTCTAGAAGACCATGATCCGTGACATGACCATAGTAAAATTTTGTTATAAAGGTTATAAATAAATTTTTAGAGTCCACCTTCAGCAAATTTCACATTGAATGTTCCGATTTAAGACACAAAGACTTTTCGTTACAACATTTTGGAAAGACCCATTATCCCTGTACAGAACTTGACATAATCTTGGTACAAATTATAAATAGATTCTTGAGGTCACCATTTAAAGATCTTACGTTGAATATTTTAGCTTAAAGTATGAAGGTCTTTTGATAGAACAAATTGATAAAGTTCATATTTTCATACTTTCTTAATATATTAGAGACGAGCAATTAAATCTACATATTTTTCAAAAACTGAGAAATAAATTGATCGAGAAGAAAACTCAACGAGCCTAGAACATCCGAGTGAAAGAACAAGACTAAAAGTGTATTTGTCTTTATGAAGTATATATATTTACAAGAGAATATGTAAAAGGAAAAAACTTGGGTTAGAAAAGGGGGGCATTTACAAATATGAGAATAATAAAACAAATGGGGAGTGTGAAACACACAATTTCGTGCTGTATGTATAAGTATATTTAGAAAAGGAAAAAGCAAAATTGAGTATTAGGAACAGGCTTCGATAGAGTCACACAAAAGAGAAGGGTACCTATCTAGAGACCTATGCAAAAGTATTTTGTGGTAATTTGCATCCTAACGGTAACCGCAGGCAAAATCAGCGTCTAATAACATGCATCTCCCCTGATTGTTGGTCAACATGCTTAATCCATTTCTTAGTAGCAGCCGAACTCCCAATGGCGGACACGTGTGCTATGTCGAGCCCCTTCCCCACAGGAAGAAACACCGAACGAACAAGACGGCGCGACCCTTCTTCCAGAACATTCCGCCATCGAAAACCCGCAGAAGCAATACCACTATGGCTAGAGTGGCACGCGTTCTTGCATATCAAAACTGCACCTTTGTTGCTGAGCTTAGCCAGCCTCAGCACTCTCGAGAAGTTGGAGCGGCTCGAGTCCACCACCATGAAATCTATCCCCGCCAACCCCTCCATCACCTCCTCCGCCTCCCCCACCACGATCTCCGGCCACATCCCCGCCTCCCCCATCCGCTCCGCGTACTCCGATCTCGACCTCTCGTCCGGCACCACGCACACGTGCCTCCCGCACGTGTGGCCCCTCGCCACGGCCAACCCCACGCTCGTCGCTATCATTCCCCCTTCCGACCACGTCTCCACGATCAGCTGCGCGTTCCACCCCGCCGCCATCGCCGACACCAGCTCCGCCACCCCCGATTCCCGGAATATTCGACACTGCACGCAATAAATAAACGGTTAGGGACGGATAGAACACGAAATTAGGTTGCAGCAGAAAGTGCATGCGTGCTCACTGATTTTACTGTCTCGATGTACGCTTTGGATGCTTTCTCTGGAGACCAAGCTAGTTTCATTTTCCTTCGATTGGTTTGGGTCTCTGTCTGGGATTGTGAATGACTGAATATGGCAGAAAATGGGTCACGAGGGATTAATATATATGAATATGGGTGGCGTGACAAAGAGATGGAGAAAAGAAGGGTTAGAGAGAGAGAGAGAGAGCGTTGACATTTATTCCGCGCTAATCTGACGTGTGTGTTGTTAGATTCGGATAACTCCTGTTTTGTTTCACCACTGTGTTTTTCTTGTCTCTCTGTCTCACCATTGACAATGCTTTCCCTGTCATGCCTTACGTGTACTGTGCAAAGCGAATTTTTAGTTGCACATTCCCAAAACATCAATGGACATAAATGTAGAAAAATATTTGTGTACTGCAATGTTGTTAAACGATTCTCATATTTGATGCATTCACTCAACCATATGTTATGCATATCAAACAATTTCAATTTTGGACATATATTTAAAGTTTGATCAAGATACAATATGATCCCACTAATCTTTATCCGATTATTATTATGTGAATATGTTAAATTTAGAATAATGGTGTGTCCTTCTATTACTGTTTAGGAAAATTATTAATTTTATATTATATATTTAGTTTTATAATGTAAATTTAATTATTGTAAAATTGATCAAACTTATCCGGTATAATAGTTTAGGATTAAATGTTAATTATTTTCCATACGTTATATATAGTGCTATGAACTGAACTGATTAATGCTCTTTCTGCCCTTGGTTTGAATCTTACCCTGGTAGCCGCCGTCCACTTGCCTAGGCCAGTGGCTCTTGTGAGTTACCAAATTATCATAGCCTTATAGGCCAACGCCACTGAAAATAACATCTTAACAGTAACCAAATACCGATGTCGCAACAGAAAATGCCTATTTTACAATTACTTATGTATTCATATTTAATCAAATGTTTCATGTTACGCTAGTATTTTGTTTTAATACAAATGAATATACAATATAGTATAACAGATTAGAAAAATGAGAAGTGGAGAAGGTCAAATGTTGGAGAATAGAAATGAGGGGAGGGTATTAGATTACTTCCAGAAGCATATATTTTGTCTAAGGGGGCTTCAAGGTCACCGCGTCCATAACGATTTCTAAATCTGAGTCTCATTCAAAACCACATTTTCTGAGTAAGCACGTATCTATGCTGACCAGGTGCTGAGACGTACGAATACTCCCCAAGCCAAATTCAATTTTTAAAACTTGCAATATTCTCTTAAAAAAGTGCCACTTAGCTTCGATGCTACGCTCACAGTAACTCCATAATGCCAACTACAACGTAATAAATCACATTCCATCAGTTAATTAACGTCACCTAGTTAGGTTCTTATCCTCCCTGTCCACTGCATTTGGACCACTTGGATGACACATACACAATTTTTTTAACATCTTAAATTTATAACCATAGGATATCATATTTCAATTAATAAACTTAAAGATGTACGATAGTCAAATCATTGTTGTTGTGGCCATATAAATAATGGCTTAGCATTACGGGATTTTAAATATGGTGGCCCACTTTCCGATTACGACCCTCCAAACTTATAATATAAGAACCAACAATTCACCAGTTCCATTTAGTATATAAAGTATATTCCTTCGATGATTCACCCTCGTATATGTTTCATTGTTGTCAATTTTCAAGTTGTTTCCCTCTTGTTTAATCAATAAAACTTTTACGCATGAAGCGCACATTTTTTTTTTTTTGGTTTCTTTCCTTATTTGATTGTTATTTTTCTTTTTTATGGGTTTTCTCAACTTTGGTTTGAAGTTACTTATTGTCATTTTATCTCTATATGTCAAGCATTATTGCGATATCGGATTGTGGAAGATATTTTCTTTTATAGTATCAGTTAAGTCAATTATAGGTCTTTAAAAATGTAGGGGATATGTAGATAAACTTATTGCTAAGGAAAAAGATCTTTTTCAGTCCAAAAAAATCTAGGATGAATACGTCTTCACCAACAATTTTTACGACCTCTTGATCAAATGTTTGAGTGAGAAAAGAGAATTAGGTAGATATTCACAAAGTGGAGGTATGAAAGGCATGTGAAAATGTGTATCATTATTTATTCTCAATATATAGTGTATCCTTCAATGATCTACCATGAGAAAATTATTTATTCTCAATATAAATATCTCTTTGAGCATGACTTATTTGATGAAAATGATTAGATAAGCTTAAGGAGAGTGTTTGCTTGTTATTTTTGACTTTATAACTAAAACTTTTATCTATTGAAGAAGATGGTTCACAAATGAGTATGAAAAGTTAGTGTTATCTATACGAGGATAAGTAAGATGATACACACAAATTTATTATAGTTGTCTATCTAGTTTTTGCATTAATAATAATAGATGTCGAGAGATCATGTTAGGACTTAAGAAGCTTAATTAGTTATTTGTTTATTTTTAGGGAGTTAAGTTTTGACAAGAGATACCTTAAAGAGAGGTAGACAATTAAGAGATTGATCTTGGGGAAGTTGACTAATTAAGACCTATATAAATAACCAAACAAATATAGATATTTATGATTGAAATATAAAAATAGTTAATTATCATATATAAAAATAACAACTAGTTAACCTTCATTTCAATAATACCTTAAATTTTAGACTTATCTTTATTTGGCTTCAGACTTAAGGATTGTGCCTTTTGTAGGATTTTTGTCAAATTGTCATAGGTTGACTTGCCGAAAGTGAATTTTCTAAACCTGAAAACAATCCAATTTTCACATTAACAACTATAGAGGGGGATTGATTGTCAAAAGATTTAATCAGTTATTTGTTCATCATCCACTGTAATATTTGAGAATTTGAGAGATTGATCTTGGAGTGACGAAATTAGCCACCGGATGGTTCATTTTCAACAAGTTAATTTTGTGATAGTTAATCATATTATGGTCAATTTCCTCTTAAATTATGCAACATGTAAGTTTAACCACCTCATCTTCTAACTATGAGGAAATATGTAGATTTAATCCTTTTCTGCTAATAACCTTATAAATGAAAGTCGTGCAGTAAATTATTAACAAAGATAAATTTTACCATTTTTCTATTTTGTTATCTTCCCTGTTTCTATTATATTTCATCAAATTTATTAAACAAACTACCATAGATAAAATACAAAAACTTTGACTTTTTTTAAGTTAGCTTTTTTCTTTATTTAACCAAATAAAAAATATATTATTACTATGTTTTCATATTTATTTATTTTTCACTAACATGCAAGAATCATTAATTAATTTTGGCTTGATGGTAGAAATTTCCATAAACCTGTTATGCGAAGAAAATAAATGAAAATAAAATAAATTTATTATAAAGTGAAATTAACGTATACACAAATCAATTTATAAAAAAATATATTAACTTTTAAAAAAACAAATTTTCATCTATAAATAAATTTATTTTAACTTCTAAAAAATTATTTTATTTTCTGAAAATATATTGTAGAGAAGTTTAAGCACATAACCTAAGATTACTTTCTAAATTATGAAAACGATGTATAAAGAGTTATACCATTAAAAAAGGCTTTTGGACAAATTATTCCGTATAAACTTTCATAACAAAAAGAAAGATAAGAAACAAATAGACTTTTTCTATTAATTAAAACTAATTTACAAAAATTAAAAAGTAACAAATTTAAAAAAAATATATAAATAATTTTTTTTTTGCAAACTGATATATATACATATACACACACACACACACACACACACATATATATATATATATATATATATATATATATATATATATATATATAATTTTAATTTTTTTTTTTTAAGTTTATATGAATATTTTTTTATCAAAATGGTTGCCAAAAGGAATTCATATTTCATGTTAGTCATGGTTACTAACCTGTATTATAAGATATCTTTTATTCTTTTTCATATAAAATTTGAATTATACAACAACAATACTGATGCTCTTTGTTAAAGCGTAACTTTTCCTCCCTTCTTCTGTTTGAAAATTGAAAAAATAAAATATATTGCGTTAATTAAGAATATAGTCAAAATATTCCTTATTGGATTAAATAAATCTTTCTTTTTGAATGAAATTTTAAGAATAAGTTAGGTCTAGTCAATTTTTAAAACAAAGTTTCGTTTTTTTAGTTGAAGAAAAAGGAAAAATAAAGTCAAAAGTTCCTTTCAGTTGGGCCCGAATTTCTCTCATTCACATGTCCACCAGATTAAGATAATTGAAACTTTTAATAATTTTGTTAATTTGGATCTTGCTTTTGTTTGTCCCCTTTTAAATGAGCAACGACAAACGATATACACATTCCAAAATACACTAACTAAACAAATTGAGAACCCTTGACAATTTTTAGCATGTTTGGTATAATAATTAATAATTAAATTATTTTAATAATTAATTATATGCATAATTATTACCGTTATAATTAGTTATAATCAGTTTTTTTATTTAGATAAATTTTCTGAAAAATATTTTGAGATAATTTTTGTTTCGTTATAGAAATCCGCTTTTATATATAAAAGAAAAAAATATAAAAAAAAGAACCATGAATTAAAAAATATATCATGAAAACACTTTTGTTTTAACATTTTTTTCTGAATTTCAACTGCAAACATTGAACTTATTTTACAAACAACATATTTTACGTTAAAAAACAAACTAAAAATGAAATGACAAAGTTTTCCTAAACACACTATTAATGAGAAAAACAAACATAACAAATTTGATGCACTACAATCAATTTCTCTGACCTTGTAAAATCCGTTTAAGATTTGAACAAGCATCTCAACTAAATTAAATTTTTTTACATCATATCATTAATATTAGCATAGAATACTTTGTGAAATTAACAATTTAAAGTTAGATCTACCATAAAATAAATTTTATCAAAATTTAAATTCCCAAAAAAGCGAACCCTGATTTGGAACTCAAGCACAAAATAATTGATGAAAAACCATTTTTTTTGAACTCACGCCACCTAAGTATGAAGGTAGTGTGCTGTAGAAGGAAATAAGCACAGAACCAATCCTCTTGCATGGAATGGAAAAGCCAAATCATTCGACAGTCTTAGGTTGAACTGTTCAATTCCATGAAAGCATACGAGTCTTATTTATCAGCTTGAAGATTCGACGAAAGTTGGATAATATAATGATTTAAAAGAAGTGATCAAGTACTTGAAGTTAATGGAGACATTAGGATAAGGTGAAATCAATCTTTAGTATAATTTAATTTTGTAAAAATAAGTTAGATTTAAATTTAATTTTTTAATGATATTAAAATTTATCTTAATAAGATTTATTCAATTATATCATCCCTTATCAGACCGTTTTCATATTATTCGTAATATGATATCAATTTATAATATATAATCTTTATTTTACAATCTTGTAGCATGAAGATGTTAAATTAAATTTTTTTTTTCAGACCTTCTAATTAAAAGTATATTAATGTCATATCAATAAACTAGTTTAAAAGTTACTTGTTTTTCCAAATTTAGACATCAAAGAGTAAAGAGTAAAAAATATATTGATACGAGACAAATGCTCATTTAGAAAACACTTTTCGGACATGTCTTATTAAAAATAATTATGATACTAAGAGATTAAGTGTTGATATTTTAGATGTATCTTTTTATACTTTTATTTTATTTTAAGTTCATTTATTCTAGATATATGACCATGACAAAAATAAATAATTATGAATGGTACCGCATTATTAAAGGAATAGAATCATCTATTTTTCTCGATTGTGGCCTTCTAGACCAAGATAATTACCAATATGTTTGTTTACCAAAAACTTGTCAAAAAAGATATATAGCAAGAATAAAGTCCGTTGAATAATAAAACTATAAGAAATTTCATCCTAAAATACTAAAGGAATTTTAAAAGAGTAAATTACTTAAATGATCAGTTCAGTAAAAAGATTTTGGTCCATGATTTAGAAAGTTCTGAATATCATTTAAATGTAAGAGTGTACATGTCTGATTTAGGTATATATTATGAAACAAAGTTTATTTAGTATTAATGGAATTTTAATTATCCACAATTATGTGCAGAAACTGGTTAAGAATAATTAGTAGGATAATGTACATAAGCAATATCTGTGGATTATAATATAAAGAGCATATTAGATAAATAAATTGGCATATGATCAAATATCAATTTCGAAAGATTTAATGGTTTGATTCAAGATGAAGAATGTAAAGTTATAGAATAAAACAACCTTGTCCTACTTCTCGGCTTACAATCAAACCATCCTCTCTTTTTTCCTCTACAAATATTTTCTAGTTTTTATGCAATAACATTCAAGCTAATATTGTAGTGAAATACTATTTTTTTTAGCTAAACGCAACTCCTTATCTTTCTTTTTTAATGCTAGAACCTTATATTGGTGTTAGTTCATTGGTTATTAATTCTTTGAAAAGTAATTGAATGTTTATTTCTTCCATGGTGTTATTCATTTCATTAAAAGGACTGAATGTGAAATTAAAGTATAAAACAACACAAATGCAAAACAAATTTAAGAAAGGAAGACAAAAATAAAATTAAGGAAGCAACTATTTAAACAATATATTAAAAAGTCGTGAACCAATATAAAAAACCTCCTACAATTGATATAAAATTTTATTTTTGTAATAATGAATGATTTGAATTTTTAATATATATATATATATATATACACGTCTGCTCAATCTGAAATTCGAAAGGAAGAACAAGTACATGACTTATTCCAGAAGCAATGTACAGACAATACATATTATGTTTTCACACTAAGGAAAATATTTGGCACTATACATAAAGTTCTTTTTATAAAACGAAGAAAAATATTGATAAAAAAGGCACAAGGGTGCTTAACCCAATTAAATTGTTATTAACAATATCCAATACATAGTCTTTATTACTAATCTCTTACTTCCCATATTTGAATATTCTCCTCTGCAAATCTAATATCTCCTATAACACAGGTCAATTTCTTTCCATAAGTCGGGCCCTTATCAATATTACATGATACTTACAAAAGACATATCAACAATTTTATTTATGTTAAACAAAAATTATAATAACCAAGATTAAACTGATGATAATATTTTTTTTTGGTAAAATCTAACACTAATATATATATATATATATATATATATATATATATATTTTGTATATGTAAATATTGAACTCATATTAAAAAGTTTACAGCAATCTACATAGTCTGTTAAACTAAATGAGTTACCGCAGAATATACTCGATTTTAATTATATGTATCTTCTGTAATAAAAAGTTATATAAATTGATTTGGACTTTGTTTATTAAACCATTCAATTTGCTCATTGGATTACTAATGAAATCAGTTACAATAATTAACAAAATAAAAAGGATAAGATTGAGGCTAGTTTTATTTTATCCCTTTTATAAGCTAAGACTGAAGTTAGTTAGAACAATCTTGAAAGTCGGTAGAAAAAAAAGGGTAGAAGTCAATGTTGATAAGGTTACGCGCTTTTTCGTTAAAGCTAAAGCTATAGTTGAAATGACTTTTAAATTCATATTTTTATAAAGCAATTAGAGGCATAACATGGCCCAAAATACCACGTCTTTTATGGTATTTCTTTTGGTGATTTAGACTCCTACAACTCTAGCTTATTTATTACTTTTTTTTTTAAGAATATATATTTTCTTATAAAGACATTCATAGATAAACATAATATAATCATAAAAAATTACTTGGAGATATTAAAGAATGGAAACTACACCCAAGTCTCTCAAACTTTTAATGGAGAAACCCTACTTTGATCACTATAACTTATATCTCATATATCTAGACTTAAGTCTTTCGAATCCACGTTCCTAATTCATTTTGTTTTTGTTTATAAGCTTATTTTAATTAATCTAGTTTACTATTACCGACTTAATCACCTTAATTCAATTTTAAAGTCCCAAATTAAATATTTTCTTTGATTTTAACGGATAAACAACTTACACAAACAATCTTAAGATCATGTCCAATGTATTGAATTTTTTTATTAAGGTTTTCATTTCATTAACTTTGACATTGAATTTATGTTGGAGAGTATTTTATGAATTGACTTTTTATTATTTTGAAATATTCATGATTAGAAATATTGAAGAGGTTTGTTTATGTCTTTTTCATATTCTTTCAAACCACCTTTCCCTTCTCATTTCTTAAACCTCACTCCTTGCTTCCTTCAAACATAAATTGCTCAATAATAGTCAAATTTCATTATTCAAAAAAATAAAAATATTTGTTGTTTTCAGGTCAAAGAAGCAATCCAAGATAAAAAGAAAAAGGCAAGGGTGAAATCTCAATGTGATTGGTGTTCAAGAATAACAGAGTCTTAGAAAACATTTTCATTTTGAACAAAATCTTGAAGGGAGAAGAAAAATGTCATATAGTGATCACGTGATTGTTTTGTTTATGAATCAAAGCTCGAAATATATCTTTAGGCTCGTATATACCTTAGCATAAATCACTTCCACAATCACACTTGCTCCAAGCCCTCTTCCAAAACCTTTTTTACAATTAATTTATGATTTTATGTTTAATTGCTTTGTTATTCTTTTTTCTATTAATTATTTTGGGTTGTCAACAATAAAGAAAACAAGACAAAAAAGAAAAAAAAAATTATTTCATTGAACAATAAAACAAGATGAACACATTGAGACCATCTATACATAACGTATTAAACAAGAGTCTCTACATAGACATAAATTGTAATATAAAATTGTTTAAAATATTAAATATTTTTCATAATTTGAGTTTACAATATAAATGCTCGTGGTAGACACATGTGGTGATGAAAACTTGTTTATATGTCACCAAACACACTTAAATAGTAAATTGTT
>Ga0099824_1001964_pt1 | contig 29832 bp, 17 predicted proteins | sample SiratrowhiteBW_FD_76837 | JGI IMG/M metagenome (GOLD analysis project Ga0099824, IMG submission 76837) | Root nodule microbial communities of legume samples collected from California, USA - Siratro white BW | ecosystem: Host-associated > Plants > Roots > Nodule | place: USA: California... | reverse complement strand
CTCCTAAATAAATTCCTATAATTAAGTGTCAATGATTCCTATTCATAAATACAGAAAGATACAGCTAATCAAATCTCCTAATTATGGGATTTTGATTCTAACTATAAAAGGAAATAACATATATAGTGGGATTCTGACAGATGGGAATGGATGGAACAATTGCATCAATTTCCATAATTAGATCAGATTGTATTGCAACATCCTAAAGGTAGAAATTTGTCATACTTACATATTTGTTAATGTTGAAGATCCCACATTGAGACATTGACTAAAAGTATAGTCAAATTATAACAAATAATTTGACGCAAAACTCACTTTGAAAACTAGTTTTGTAATCAACTAGAGATATGGTCAAATTATGATATACAATTAGGTGCACACCTCACTTTAAAAATCAATTTTGTAAGGTTGAGTCAAGCCTAAATTCACTTTCGAAGATATGATTTGATTGGGAAATATCTTTCCAAATATTTCCCTTTATTAAATATTAATTTTGCTCCCTATTATTGTACCACTTCCTCATTATAAATAAGAATATTCATGTATGTACCCAACACATGGAATTCATTACATTCCTTCTTAGTTTCTCCCTTCTCAACATGGTACTGAAGCATTACCATCCTCAGTGACCTGTTTTGTTCCTTTCAACACAGTATCGAGAGCCTAACAAAAACGGAACCCAAATTTCGTGCTTTCCTGTGGACCCATTGCTCTTAAGAGTAATTTTTTTAGAAACCCGGTGTATGTTATTTGACTCTCTAGTGATTGTTCATGCTAGATACATTGTTCACCGCCACCATCACAACAATTCACCACTGGAGTTACTGTTCACTGCAGACAACTTTCTATTGAGCCTTTTTTTCTAGCTAGTGTTCTTGTTTACCACCAACATTTTTTGGTGAGTAATATTTACTACTGTTTGCAAATACTATTTACTGTCAACATTTTTCCAGAGAGTACTGTTAACACTGGTATTTTTTTGGCAACATTGACATTTTTACAGCAAGTTTTTTTTTTCCTACAAGCTTTTCTTAGCTAGTTATCATCACTGTAGTCGCCTTGCTATGTGATAACCATTTATTTCTCTTTGACAATTGCCAAACCCTCTGAGCAGTTTTTGCTTCCCAGCAGTCACCATGAAGCAATTTTGCTTTCTGACAACTGTCGTGTCCTTTGAGCAATTTTGCTTCCTAACAACTGTCGTATCCTTTGAGCATTTTTGCTTCCTAAAAGCCATTGTGATTTCTAAGCATTTTTGCTTTCCAACAGCTGTTGTGTCCTCTGATCATTTTTGCTTTCCGCCAACTGTCATTTCCTTTGAGAAATTTTTCTTTCCAGCAATTGTCATGCCCTCTAATAATTTTTTTCCAGCAACTGCTACTTTCTCTGAGCATTTTTTGTTTTTTCAGCTGTCGTTGTATCATCTACCCATTTTTGTTCTCATGCCCTTTAACCATTTTTAACAAGTTTGTCTCATGATAAATATGCTCCATCTTGAAGGGAAGGGTTAGAGATATGACTTGATCACATTAATAGGGAGATATGACATGATTTTATAGAGTAACAATGTATAGATGTAGATTGTAGGCCGTAACAATGCCTGGAAACAGCAGGGAAGACAAAGATCTCTACAAAACTCCTTCCTTTAAATTAAAATAAATTAGGACAAAATACCTCTAACTTATCAACTAATCTAGTATCTCTTTTCAATGCGATTGGTATATTTATTACTTGTAACTATATGTACATGCATTGCTGGAAAAAAATAGCTTTAAAAAGATAAAAGCAATATTGTTTTTGGACAAAAATAAAAAGCTAAAAGACTATTATTTTGGAATGGAGAGAGTATCAAAATACAAAATAACTGCCATTTTTTATAATTACTTATCCACCCACACACTGAGCAACAGAGCAAATGTAATCAGCAAAAACTAACATTCTTCATGCAATAGAATAGACCCTTAAAAAGGTGTAAGTGTGTAACTACCTTCCCATGGGCAATGGCTATTTCCACATTCGGAAATGACTCTACAAGAAATGTCATTACTTCATCCAGTCCTGTAACACAACAATTATTGAGAAACCAGATTCAGTGCTGTAATAGACATCAGACATATTATCATATATACATTAACAGCAACACCATGATAATTCCTTTTAGGACTGTGATGGCCATGTAATAGTACAATTCTTTCTCTAATAGGAGCAACACCAAATGTGCACAAAACATATTTGCAATAATGCGAGACCGTAGTTCAACTTGTTTCTATCATCTATGCATTACTAATATATCAGCAGGCTTCTGAGGAACTGAAATCGCAAGTTTTCTAGACGCACATTCCTCTGATAAAATGACCAGCGTAGTTCATTCTATAGTTGTTTCTTGTAAATTCTAATGTCTAAAATGATTTCTAGAGTATGTAAGGGTGTGTAGAATTAGTGTGTGTTTGATTAACAACAGAAGCTGGCATAAGTAACAACAGCTGGCAGAGACTAATCTATTGCTTACAACAGAAACTTAAACACTTAAGCTATTATACAATCACATAAACTCTATTAGGTTGTGTTTGGTTTATCTTCATTAATACTATGAGCTTGTGACCTTGTTTTTCACTTTATTTTTTGTTTTCAATAATTCTCACAAATGGTGAAAATAAGATTGTTTCACTACCTCCTTTAGCAAATTCCTGAAAAAAATGGAAATAAACTAATCAAGTGAAATCAGGTGGCTAGATATTATAAAACTACACTTTAGCAATTTTCCAATAAATTTTCTAGTACTACACAAGCATTCTGATCATCAGCAATTTATGGTATCAAAAGACACTCTTTGTCATAATCCCTAGAAATATGTTGGAGATAACGTCAGAATCTCTAGGAATATTATCTTGAGCATCATAGATGGACAATTGGAACTAATGTTTCATAGGAGGTTACTTGAGGATGAGTCCAAAGGTGCTGCAGAGGCATTGATATGTTGGAGAGGGTGCTAGATGGATTCAATCATTTGGTTAGGAGGTATCTAAAATTCAACCTTGAGGACAAGATTGTTCCAGCACGGGTGAGTAATGATAGAAATCTGAATAATGAGAGGGTGTGGAAATTTTATTATAGAAGGAAATTTAAAAATTAGTTAGTTGTTAGCTGTTAACAGCGGTTGCAGGAAGGAGGCTTTCTTTTAGGAAGTCTATATATTCTTTCCTTATGAGGTAGATGAAAAAGGACGGTTGTTGTTTTTGTAACAGGGAATACCCTATGTGAAAGGAAGTATTTTCATTTGTAAACCTTGGTTTGGAAGTTTCCCGAAGAAGTAATACAGTTTTGAGAGACTGTCCCTACTATTTCTTTTCTGTGTTTTACCTTCTTTGTGAACGTTCCTAACAGCACCTCTCCTTTAAAATGTTTAATATTTCTTTCCCTGAAATATTCATCAGTTCGTCATTTCTTTGGGTGTAAAGTGACAAAAAGTGTTCCTAAAACTCTTGGAGGCAGGTAAAATATTAAAGAAAGGAAAGTAGCAGTGGGATGCAGCTGGCCAGATGACAATCTATATTTATTAATGTTACTTTACCGCACTCTACCTTGCAAGTTCCAACGCATGAATGTTCAACCTCCTTTTCAAAAAAATCTTTGATTGTCACAGAAAATTAAGATCATGTATTACAACCATAGGGCTTGCCCATAGTGCAGCATCCTTTTTACGGTTCCCTGGTGAGTCACACAGCATACAAAAGGGAAAAACCGTGTATATTTTCAGAGTAAACTTTGCTGGAAGGTTTTAGAAAAACCAGCAACCGATCTATCATTAAGATTAGGGTACCTTTACTTTATGTTTAAGAACAAAAAAGGTCCTTATTATTCATAGTTTTTTTGAGCATGTTTAGATGAAAGCATGCACAATGTAATAATCAGAAGAGACGCTGCTGTATGGCCCTCAAAAAGGGTTTTAAAATGTTTGTAGGTTAAAGAACTATGCTATGAAGCATTTTATTTAAATAGTATCTTCAATCATTTTTTCCCTTTTTCCTCTTAACAGTTTTTCTTTTTTTCACTCTTACATCATTTTGGTGCATTTATCAGTTTTATCTGTTCAAAACATTCTTCCTTTTTCATCACAAATGAAAACCCTATCCACAGAACACTCAAAAATAATAGCTACTAGAATAATATGTATATGAACAATAGCTTGTCCTATCAAACTAAAAGTCATGCATAAGGTAATGATAGGTCTTATTTTCAGACTTGGACAATACATAAGCTTACACACACATGTCCGTATAGAAATCAGTAGCTGAGAATCACCTTTAATACGTGGCAGAACATAAAAAACTTGACCACCACGATCCAGCTCGTACTTGATGGCTGAAATTACTTTGTCCTCACTGAATGAAGAAAGGTGAGTCTTGATAGGAACTCTTTCTGGAGGTGGTGTTGATATTAAACTGAAACAGAAATTAATAGAAATCATGTCTAGCATTATGCTTAAGCTCCTGATTTCAGTATGAAGAACCAAACATGCAATAGATGAAGATAACAAAGTGCAATGCTCAGCAAAACTAGAACCACAAGATTAACGGGGAAAATTGTTAAGGCATTTCTAAGACCAACTTTACCGTTACACGGATTTGTTTTTAAGTTAATTTTTCATTTTTTTCTAGTGAATTGATGAACCAACTCGCTGATAACTAAGATAGTTGCATATTTAGGCCTTTCACTCTATATTTTTCTTATTTAACATTACAGATATCCTGTTATACACAATTTTAGGAGCAAAAGTAGTTGGGGGCAGAGAGAATAACTTAGCCTTCAAGTATAAGAGATATTAGAGTACTTCATTATCCCTTTTCTCGACATATACTGTGACTTAGCCTCCTTTTTTTTCTAGTTCTTAGAAAAAAAGATATCCTCAGTGTGAGCAGCATAGGCAGCTTAAAAGAGTTGTCAAAAAACAACACTCAAAAGCTTAAGCTATCAAGCATCAGTCATCAGGTGAAGGCTTGTGAATGGTTTTGTACTTAGTGGCTAATTCACAAGCAACTCTACCTTGGTCTAAAATTTAACTTCTCATTTAGGACAATGTGGGGAGGTTGAATCAAACTCTTTGGTGGTCATAGAGGCTTTAATACCGTGTCAAGAACTAACTCTTCCAAAAGCCTAACCAATCAGGTTAGGCTAATGAATGGTTTAATTTCTAATGAACCAAATCTCAACTTAAACAAACTTCTAGTAAAGCAACTTAAACATATACTAATGTACCGTAATTTGAAAGATCAACTATATCATAATTCAATATAGTACCCACTCACATACACAGGCATCGATAAAACATGCACTACACTACCTTATTAAGAGAGCAAAAGAAAGAGTACATTCATCATTTTTCAGCAACTATATATTTTAGAACTTTTTTCTTTTTCCAACAATGTGCAAGACAGATTTTTCACAAGACTCTGTTCAATACCAAGTTAATCAAAGACAATGAATCTTCCTTCATAATTTGAAAGAAAGGCTAGTTACCTTACCTGGCATCACGAAACCCTGTTAATGCTAAATAAAGAGTTCGTGGTATAGGGGTTGCGGATAAAGTAAGTACATCCACAGAAGTTTTAAAAGAAGCAATCTTCTCCTTCTGTTTGACACCAAACCTCTGCAAACAATAAATTGTAGCTCAGTAAGGAAGGAGGGGGAGTGCCACTGTAATTAAAAAAAGAAATATGAATTGCAGAAAATTGGTAAACCTGCTCCTCATCAACCACAAGCAGACCAAGATTGTTATATGTAACACGATCTCCTAGGAGTGAATGAGTCCCAACTATAATATCTAGGCTACCATTCTTAATCATGTCCAGATTCTCTTCTTTCTCAGCTTTGGTCTACAAGTTGAGACAAGTGAAATAATCAAAATCTGATATAGAACTTGTAAGTTATTCATACATATCCACCTAGCAGACCATGATGTAGCTCATATTTGATTGACCTTAATAACAAGTTCCTACAACGTCCATGTGCTTACACTTTATAAGAAAAGTACGATGAAAAAGGAGGAGCAACACATCCAGTTTCTGAATAATATAATACTATGCAGTATTGAATTTAATATACGGGTAAATAAGGGCAATAATACATGTACCACCATAGAATCATTGTCACTTTCACCACTGCAAATCATAGAGAAGTTTCACATTAATTAACAGATTAAGCATACGGTGGCGTTCATAAACTGCTTGATAAATGCATTTGTCAAATCAGGAGAAAGAAACCTATAAGGATCATCGCATAAAAATAATGTAGCTGAGGACAAAACAGATACACCAAGCAGCATAAAGTGACATACTTCATATCTATGAATAATAAGAGGATAACTGCAATAACTCTCTGATATAGTCATTACTTCATAATTAAAAAATAAAAATAAGATAGAAATGTACACCAAAACATCAAGTACTATTAGAGGTGTAAATGATTTATGATTGCTGACTAAATGATATATTTAGTCCACGCAGAAGCAGTAAAACTAATCATTCTAATAGTAAAACAATATCACAGTCAGGGGACAAATAGCTTGCATATGCAATAAGGTACCTATAGATAAAGTCAGACACTACCAAGGTGATGTTCTGGATAGGGTATTTCACATAAGGTAAACTAAAAGGCTGTCACGTTTATCCAATAAATAGCAATTGTGTCTTTAGTGCCAGGAAATGTTACTCTACCCATAAACTGGCATTTATTCAACTCAGGCCATGGTTATAATCTATGGGATAGTTCAAATATTCTGATGCTGATTCTAGTGGATTATCATTAGAGAGCACTTCTTAACAATATACTATTATTTGACTATCAAAGAAGTTTAATTGGATTAGTGAAATTCCTATTTTGTACTGTGTAAGACTAACGACTAGATGAACTTAACTATGAGTAAAATGTAAAAATTACTCAATCATACCTGGAACCTGCTTAGTAGCCCAACCTTGATATCAGGGTATACAGAAAAGCGCTCTGAAATAACATCAAAATGTTGTTTTGCTAGAACTATTGTCGGTGCCAGAACCATCGCTTGTTTTTTAGCTGAGACAACACAGAAGATAGCACGTATTGCAACCTCAGTTTTACCAAAACCAACATCTCCACAAATTAATCTGTCCATTGGTGTTTCTTGCTCCGTCAAATCCCTCTTAACATCAATAAATGCCTACAAGAATGTGCACTCAGAAGAGATAAAATAACAGATAAAATTGCAACGAAAAAACACAATCAATCAATCCTCTTCCACCAAAAGGCATAGAATTTACTACAATGTCACCTGCTTCTGATCTGGTGTGGGTTGATAAGGGAACTGAGCTTCAAATTCGGCCATGGCAGGAGTCTTGAGATATGCAGGCCTTCTTTGCTTAAGCCTGTGTAGATAGAGTTCCATCAGGTCCACAACCATCTTCTGTATTGCAACCTTACCCTTAACCTTTCTTCTCTCCCACGCACCAGTATCATTCAACTTGCTCAATGTCCTTGGCTTCTTGGTTTCATTTGGCCTACAAATGCAAGCACACCACATTTCACACAACAGCATTTACAAAGCCAACTAAGTCCATGTTTGAATCAACTTATGCACTTCAAATTTTTATTCAAACTCTCTCATTTAATTTCTCCAAAAGATAATTTTAACTTATAGGAAAGAAGAAAACAAGAAGTTAAAATGAATTAAGTTATCAACTTATGCACTTCAACCTTTACACAAACTATCTCGTTTACTTTCTCCAAAAGTTCATTTTAACTTATACATAAGCTAATTTTAACTGATTTTACCTCTTATTTTCTTCTCTAATAAGTGCTTAATGAAAAGTTTATCCAATCACGGCCTAAGTCAATTTCAGCATCACCACCTCCACATTTGGTTCAACATACAACAAAGAAGTATGGCAGGATAGAAAAACTCACAGACTATATCTATAGAGCATTTTGGAAGCCTGGTTGACAGGTAGTTTTGCCATGCCATCGGCATACTCGATGAAAACATACTCAGAGGCTTGTGAAGCATTCTTAGCAGAATCAAACCGTATCCCAACAAACCTCCCAATCCCCACTTTCTTGTGCACAACATAGTCCCCAGAACGCAGCGTGTAAGGGTCGACCCTGTAGCTAAAGACCCCATCTTTGCTCTCCCTATCGCCCTTCAACTTCTGCAACCCCTTCTGCTGCTGCTCCTTCACCATCCGCATGTACTTCCCCGCTTCGTCCGAGTTCATCACCGTTCTGAAAACCTCCTTCTTGCTGTATTCGCGGCGAATCCTCTCGTTGAGGACGGAGATGGGGTCGTTGCGGGGTTCAGTTTTGGAGGGTGTGGAAGGCGTGTAGGGGCTACGTGGGGTGTACACTGCACTGATGGGGAAAGGTGAAAGCTTTTGCTGGTTTCCGTGCTTGGGGTGTGAAGGGTGTGTGAGGATGAAGATATTCCATGTTCTTGGGAAAGAGTTGAACTTGGAGATAAGGGGTGTGCCAAGGTGAGGCCTTGGGAGGAGAGATGAAGAAGAAGCCATGTGGGTGTGTTTTCAGAATGGCATTGGGGAAGAAGAATGTGAAAAGAAGATGAAGGTTTTGGTGGGGTTTTGGTGGAGGCAAGAAAGAAGGAATATCTTGTGTTTGTAATGCATATGAAGAATGTTAGTGTTGTGATATCATGAAACCACCATGTTTCAGAGAGAAGCCTGTGGAGGGTGTGATGCCAACAAATTGCTGCTCACAATTTGGTGTTCAGATATTTTCAGATTGCATAACTGTGAATTAAAAAATTCATAAATCATTTTTAGAATTTCTAATTCAAAAATGTAATTTTGTAATCTTAAATACTTTTTTCTTTTTCACTTCAATCCGGAAGTTTGCTAACTACAATACTAATACTAACTGAAAAATTAAATAATAAATTTGTTGCAGTAATAATGTTGTGTATTGGAACACCTAAAATCTCTTTAAGTCTATAATGCAAGTGTTCTTCAATGGTATTCAACAATATGTAACTTGAAATTATATACTTGATGATTCTACTTTATAAAGAAACTCCTACCTATTATTAAGCAATACTTTCTCAAACTCCATAAATTGTTGTTGGTTTTGGAGTTTTCATATATATTTGCGAAAAGGATAATGTTTATATTATAGAAAATTAATTCATTGCTGCATGATTTTAGATTGAATTTCTATTCTAATAATGTTATTTATTTTCAATATGAAATTGAAGTTGCTATTTCATTTGGATACCAATATTAATTAAATTAAATTAAATTAAATACTATTGAACACTTTTTTATATCAAAGTTACCGATTCATATATTCATTCTTAATCTATAAAATTACCATTACACAAATTTACTGAATTTTATATCCTTGCTATTCATGTCTGCTTTTCTTTTTTAGTAATTAAGAGAATAAATTAAATGTTGCAAAACTTTGGAACAGACACCAGTGAAATATAAACCAAGACTTTCAAAGTCATTGTAATTTTAATATTTAATATTGTTATCGCAAATAACAAATTTCTAGATTGGACTGAAAAAGAAAATATTTTGGATTATCAAATCTCTCCTTTATAATTATATTTTTAATTACGTATTTCAAAAATAGTTATCAATTTCCGAATCCAGAATTTAAAATATATTATTTTAAATTATACAATTTAAAATGTCTCAAGGTATTTTTTCAAAGTACTCAATTCAATTTTTCTTTTTTTACTTAAGCTACGAATTGTTTGATTTGGAGTATTACTTTTGGTTTTCTAGGACATACAATATATTGCAACTCAAATTACTTGTATAATTCACAAAAAAATTTAGAAACCTATAAATTCATGTCGTTATAAAAATAGAAAGGATAAAGTAGTCATTTTTTAAAAAATTGGGGTGCACGTAAGAACAATCCATTTTTTTTTCTTTAATGGGAGTCGGATGGACTTGGAATTTTATGAATACGGCCTTGTTTAGCCTCGAAAGGAGTTTTGTTTCCTACACTTCCTAAAATTTCCAAAATTTCCAACACATTATATTAGCTTTATAACATGGGAAATGAAAAGAGTAATGAAAGTAACTATAAATTTGACGTGGAATAATAAACTTCAATCTAAGTCCACATAATCTGATATGATAAGAACTTACATCTTGAAGTTTCTCTCATGAATTCTCAATTCTATGTTGAACTGTATAGGTTTTTATTGTTAGTACACTGGTCCTGGATATTAGACGAATCCAACAAATGAAGAAGACTTATGATGATTTGAGTTAGAGTTAATTAAGTGTGTGTGGTTATTGTTTTGCTATAGTAAGTTTAATCTACACAAGTGCTCATTATTATAAGTGAAGTTTCGATTGAAAACAATTAATCTACACAATTGCTCATTATTATAAGTGAAGTTTCGAATTTGAAGCATATTTGTGGCTGTTCAGGATAGATTTGAAGTTGTCTAAAATATAGTTGGGAGTTTTTATATAACCTTGAGCTTGTATGTTGAACTTTAGTTGTTTGTTAGGTTTTTTTATAATTAGATAAGGTTGCCGAATATAATGGTGTGACAAAGTGTTGTACAATTTGGTTTTCATTCTTATAAGGTGCAAGAGGGGTTCTTGTAATTGAATTGTATTGTGTGTTGTGTTTAGGATAATCTTTGCTTAATTGAAAAAGAAATTAGATGTAACTCTTGTAAAAGAGTGACCAGGATAAAATTTATATGTATAATTTCTCTTATCATGATGTTTTCACCTTTTTATAAGTTTTGTAAAAACTATGAATTAATAGAAATTTTCTTCAATAGAATTTAGAGTATAGTTGATTGTTTTTTCTGAGATTATATTGATCAAGAAAAGTGTGAAAGTTTAAAAGTTTAATCTGATTGATTGTTTTCCTGATTACTGTAATTTAGAAAATAAAATAGATTAAAATTTTAATCTGATTGATTGTTTCTCTTATTACTACAATTTATTGATTTTGTAAAAAAAACTCATTTTGGAAATAGTATTTTGCGAAATTTTAAATTAGTTCAATTCACCTCGCTCTTCTTGCACTCACCTATAGTGTTTTACACTTATTTACACAACATAACTATCATAACTAACTTTCGTAAAATATACTTAAACTAGCGGAGAAGACATGTAAACATCTTTCCTAATATTGAGCTAAAATGTCACTTAGGCAACTTCTCAAACAAAACTAGTCTCGATAGAAGCTAAGAAACTAGACGTGTTCTACTAAAACTAGCCACCACTATGCTAGAAGTTACATATATTTTGTTAGACAGTTTGGTTTAGTTAAACGATCTAGGAACTTTAATAAGATTTTATCAAGCCAATATTCACAAAATAAAAGTAATTTAAAATAGATATTCCAAAAGGTAATAAAAGTATCTTTAAAACATAATATTTAAAAAAACCTTTTAACTCGTTAAAACGGGGATTCTAGATTGTCATCTCTCATTTTAAAATTGATAGTCAAAAAATGATTTTTAATTATTCTATATTATATATTTTTGAACATCATGTAATGAAATATATTATGGAAAGAATTTTCTGGAACAATTTAGAATTCATTTTGGAATAGTTTGAACTATATTCCAAGAAGTTCATCACAAAGTTTATTAGAATTCATCCTAAAATGTTCTTTCACCAAATGCTTTTTAACAAAAACACCTTTTGTCCATGTCTTTTGCATGTTATAGCATAATGATAATTAAAATTCATGAATGAATAAATATTTTTTATATAGAAAGAAAAGAGATTGAGTTTAAAAATGTAAAAGAAATTTATAATTTGCAGGACCTAAAGGAAGAGTTGCATAATAAGATTTTAAAGAAACAAATTTGATAAGTGTAAAAATTGTTTTGGCTTTTAATAGATTTATCTCAATCGGAGTTCAATGAGTTGTCATTGGGGATTTGAGATTGAGTTGGAAGGTTCAAGTTCTACATAGATCTAAATCGCTCATTCATACATATGTAGTGGAAGACATGAAAAAAGGTAATTTCATTACAAATCAATTAAAAGAAATAGGATGAATTTTAAATTGTTATGAAACACTAATTTTGTAATGGTAAATCTTATTATGATGTATTCTAGAATAATTAAAAATTATTTTTTCTAAATTATTCATACCAAAAATAGAGGAGAATGAATTCTAAAATTCTTATTTTGAAATGTTAAAAAATTGTACTAGAATAATGTTTATAAAAATTGGATTAACAAAGTTTTTAATTAGATCATTTTGGTTATTCAAGTGTGATAAAGAGGTGCAAAAGGAAAGTATATATATGTTAAGGCATAGAAGTCTATACAATCCTAGACACAAGTTAGTATCTAAACATGTACCTAAAATATCACCCAAGATTTTGATCATATCCTAACACACATATGTATTAATAATTACAAGAATTAAACAAGACGAGTTATTAGGATAATAAAAACATAATCATTCAACATATTTGATTAGATTATAGATAGTTTGTTAGAACTCAACTCATTAAGACATATTTTCAATCCTTAAGAAATAAAATCAACCTTAAAGCAGTTTCACCATATAAGAATTTTGTTTTTATCCTAAAACAGATATATAGGTACATTATCTTGAAGTGTGATTGTATATTTCATATACGTAGTGTGGTTGTAATCTAAACATTTTTAGATAGTGAATATAGTCAATTTAAGGTTGAGTTGATTAATACTGGATGTAAAATCAATTGATTCAAACCAAGTTAAAATTTATTGAGCAATCTCTCTTTCTCTATCTCTTTTGTACTTGTGTCTTTTATTTGCAAGAATCTTAACTCTTTAATCAAGTGCTTCAAGAAAAGTTTTCAAAATCTGTTAATTGGAAAGTTATTTTAAAGAAACATCAACTCATCCCCTTTCTTGATATTGAACAATTCCTTATTGCTTACAATTGGCCTCAAAGCTTGTGTTGATAGTTTTTCAAAAGAAAATATCCTAAAATGGCTAGTCAAAACCAAACCTTCATTGAGGGTAACTTTTGAAGAAAATTATGTCTTTTGAAGATTTCATATGAAAATCTTTATTGAGTCAGTTGATAAGGAAGTGTGGCATGTTGTTGTTAATGGTTATTTTATCCCTTTCTATATGGTTGAATGTATGCAAGTTCAAAAGGAGCTTTCCACTTGGAGCATAAAAGAAAACAAAAGAGTTTAATATGATGTTAGAGCAAAGAAATTCCTATCTTCACCCTCACTCTTGATGAGTTCTATAAGATATCAATGTGTTAATGTGCCAAGGAATATGAGATGTTTTAGTCGTAACCCATGAGGGTACAAAAGATGTTAAGAGAGCAAGAAAGAACACCATCATACAAAAATATGAGATGTTTAGGATACCTTAGGGAGAAAACATCTATGATATACATAAAGGATTCAATCATATACTAAATAATTTATTGTCTTGAAGAGTATATTTAAGCCTCCAGTTAAGATGTTTTGACAATGATATTTGAAGATAAAGATATTTTGAGAATTTGTAACCTTCATTGTATGTTGTTGAGTCGTTTACACAAGGTTTTTAATTAAATACACAACCTATACTAATTGAAAAATGTTTTTTGTAATCGATTAAGTTTTTGTAAAATGAAAAATATGAGAAAAATATTTTATGGTTTTGCTAATTGATTAAGTTTTTGTGTAATGGATTAAACTATTCATGAGAGGTTTCAGGATAGGATAGTTGATTGTCAATTCAATTAATGGACTGCACCTGTGAGCAATTTTAAATACTTTCAATGTTCTCATAAATTAACCAATCAAAATCTTGTATAATCCATTAACTTTTTTTTTATATATCAAATACAAAGTGAATTTAATAAATTAACACTTGCCTTAATCTATTAAAATAAAAAGAGTTGTAACTATTTTTCAAATTTAAGCAAGAATAATCAATTAAATTCTTGAAATAATTGATTAAATACACTAGAACTTTCTTTAGATGATTTTTTGAATTCTATAAATAGAGCTTTGGTCTCACTCTTGTTCACAACTAATACTATTGAGAAACAAGAATTCTTTTGAGATATTTGAGTTATTTTCATTTGCCAAGAGTGCTTTCAAATTTTTTAGAATCCAAAAGGTTATGTTATGTTGAACTCTTGATTTACTTCTGTTGTGAACTTTGGTACATTCTTTCCTTACTATAAACTCGATGGAGTGTTCCAGTGTATACCCTCTTGTGTCATCAAGAGTTAATGAGGTTGATATCCTCTTGTGTGAGTACAAGAGTTGATCTAGTTTTTACTTGTTGTCTTGAGTTTGTAATATGAATGTGTGAGTGTTTGTATACACTTTTAAAGATACTGGAATCTAGCTTTTCTAATGTTGAATAAATAAGGCTAGATGTAGGATCATTTATAATCTGAACCAACATAAGTTTCTTGTATAATATTTCTCTTTATTTATCTTCCTTATATTGTTGTTAATCATGATTATCAAATTAGTTGCATTTTATTTTTTAAATTGAATAAGTTTTTGAAAGAAATTGAGGAAAGGAAAATTTTTTTGAAAAAGTTTCAAAATCATTTCACCCCTTCATGGTTTAACTAAGCCATATATATTTTTTCTAACATAATCGTATAATTCTTATAAAGAAGTTGGATATAAAAGAGCCAACATCAAGACTCTTAAATATTTGAACAAATTATGACACTCTAAAGTAGTGACCATCTTAAAATCAAAGGATCTCACATCCATGAATACAATAACATTGTTTGGCAAATTAAAGAAACATGAGCTTGATTGGGGAAGGTTAAAAAAAAGACGATGGGGAGAAGAAAGAAATTGCTTTCGACTAAAGCAATATGAAACAAAACAATGCAAGTAGTGAGTAATTTTGTTGTTCATGTATTTTCCTTGTTTTAAGTTTTGTTCATTTCCATTAAATTTTACATGACTTTTTAGCAATTTTACCATTTTTTACCTTAAAGATGCTACAATATGACACATCATTTATGAATTAACTTGTCAAATTGAAACTTAAATAATCTGTAGAATAATTACATTGTGAACTTTTAAGCCCTTTTTCGTTTCCTTTGTTATCTTGTGTGATTATTCTTAGTTGTCTTTTTTCTTTTTAATGTTTCTTATGTCACATGCATTATTAAAATGATTTAGATGATTTTTCTTTTTTAGGTACTAGCCAAATTGTCTCACCGTGCCTTAATTCTATTTGTATCGCTTAGAGTTAGTCTAACCTTTTTCTTATGATTTTACAACTCATTTTAAGCATTGGGTAGAAAACTGTGATATAATTATAACTCACTGATATTAAAAGAGTTTTGAAATTATTTTGGGAATTATTTCTAAAAATAAGTGTGGGGTTGTTGCCTTAAACATTGAAATATTTTTATATACACCGTTGCTTCTTGAGTTGATTGGTTTGGTGATAGAAAAAAAATAAAAATAAAATGAATGAATAAATGTATAATATACAGTTGTGCTAGTAAAAAATGAAAAGAGAAGAGAAGGAAAAGTTAAAAGAGAAAAATTCAACATTATTTGAGGTAATTTTGTGCTTATTTTAAACCAACTCCCTATTTCGCCTTTTTCTCTCTTTTGTTTTATAAGTATAATATTTGCTTCATCCTATCTGTAGTTTAGCCCTCATTTCAAGCGTAATAAAATTCTTTTAATCTTTAATTATATGTGTTTTAAGAAGTATAAATTAGTGACTTGTCAAAGTTTGGTACTGTTAATTACATGAATTGCTTAAGTGTAAATACAAATCCAAACACATGATTTTTGTTTTTCATTAGCTCATAAATTATTGTTCTATTTTGATGTTTTAGATGTTGGAATTTTCTTGCTCATATTTATACAAGTTTGGAAATTCATTGAAAATAAATGAGCTTTGATATTTATTCTTTATTTTTTTTTTTTTTAGGATTTTCTTCTTCTATGTTAATAATTGACTTTTGTCCAGAAGTTTAAAATAATAAGTATGGGATATTTTTACATTAAATATTTTGAGTGTTTTTTATCATCGTCTTGTTGACCATTCTTTTGGTTCTCATTAGAGGTTTCCATCATTATTAGAAAATAATAAATTTAGGACATTTAATTATAAATTATTTAATTATTTTTGGATTGATTTTCTTATCTTACTTTATTTTACAAGCATGCCTTTTACTATAGGGGTTGAATGATCTTGCTATCCATGGAAAGCTAAGAAAAATATCTACGACTTTGTTTACCATAAATAAAGCTTATTTCATACTATAATTGGGTCCTTTGCCATATTAAATATTTGTGTTTGCATTGTAAATTTCACACTTTATGATTTGGATTCTTGGACCTTTTGTCCAATTATATACTTTATGATTTTGGACCTTTCGTTTAATTATAGTACGAATTCACGAGGGTCTGACTAGTTGGAAAAAGAGTATCGAGATTCATATTCATGTTTCATTTTCTTAGATTTTATACTTTGTTTAGATTAAAGACTTGAGAAAGTGAATTTAAATTTATTAGAGAGGTAAGTGTGTAAAAAATTTAATTGTTTTGATTAAGAGAAAAACAGTGAGATTTAATTAAAACATTTATAAAAGTTTTCCACTAATGTATGTGATTGATAAAATATTTTTTTAGTAGATAAAATTGTAGTTTAAATTAATTTAAAATTAAATATAATTAATTTGTTGAATGTGATTAATAAATTATTATTTTTTAATTGATGAAATTATAAGATTATTAACTATTTTAAAACAAAAAATAAATTATTATTGTTAATAATAATATTATTATTTTATAAATTTGTTTATAATTTCAATTTTATTATTATTATTATTATTTTATTTTTATTATTACAATTATTATTTATGATTTTATTATTATATTTAGTTTTTAATATTAATATCATTAATATTTTATTTGTATAATTATCTTATTTTTATTATTACTTTATAAATTTATTACTATTATTTTTTGTTTTTATTAATATTTTTTATTATTATTTTATAATTTTATTAAATTTATTATTATTGTAGTAATTATTATTATTATGGTATATTATATAATTAAATTATTATTTTTATAAATTTATTTTTATTATTATAATTTTTACTTTTATTATTATTTTGTAATCTTATTAAAACTATTAATATTAATAAATATTATTATTATTATTATATTATATAATTAATTATATTTATTTTATTATTATATAAGTATAAATATTAATATATTAATAATAAAATTAATTATATAAAAATGTATGAAAAAGATTCATTTCTTCTCAAATCTTGAATGTAGAGAAAGTCTACTATAAATCTTTTTCCTCTTTCACTTTTTATTAATATTTCTCATTTTTCTAATTATCATTACATTTTATTATATTTTATGTTCTGTATCATCAGTTACTTTTCTCTTATTTCTCCCTTCTATCTCTTGCTATTTTGATATGTTCATCTCTTCAGTGAAAATCTTCATCGAAGGCTAAATTTTTTAATCAATTCATAGTTTTAAGTATCACCCACATTATGGTTTGAGTTTTATTTCACAATTATCAAATTTGATTTTGTTCTTCTCTTTTCAAATCCAAATATTTTAAATCATATCTATATTTTTCGAGCTAGAAATTGAATTAAGTGATTAATTAAGCTGTTAATAAGATGAATATTAACATATTAGTTTGGATGATATTTTAATTTAGTTAGTAAATCAGTTTAATTTTACTATTCGATTGAATTATATACTTACATTGATTATTATTTAATTTCATATTTATATTTTAAGTTATTATGATAATTCACAATATGTGTATCTAAGTATTTATGGATAATTATTTTAACAAACTATTACATATATTTACATTTTAGTTGATTGGATAAAAATCTTTCGATGGTAACTTGTGTTTCAAGAAATACGTAAACTTTTATATACATTGATGTCATGGTTTAAGAGATGCTAATTCACAAGAAAAATATTATATGCCTTGAATATCATTTGCAAAAAAAATAAAAATACACTTATCTTTTTTAAAAAGGATTTTCAAGTTTTGAATGCTATAAGAGTTTCAAATATATTGGATTCCACAAACTGCTACACCAAAGTACAAAATTGAAAATTTGTTTTATTGTAATATTCAACTTTGTATTATGTGATTTTGTTGTTAAAAAAAATACATTGAGTTCAAGAGGGGTGAGTAAATTGTAATTGGTAATTAATATAACAAATAAAGTATATGGAGTTAAGGAGAGAAATACAACAAACTTTATATTGATTCACTCTTTAAAAGAGTTGCATTCAATTGCTTAAGCACCTTGACCAAGTTATTCATTAAACTTTCAAGTTTTTACAAACACAAAGAAAAATAAAAAATAAAAATACTAAAGAGCTAGGATATTAAACTTTACAATATACCTAAGATCAACTTTGGTGTGAAACCTTATCACAATATTAACTTGGAAACCCTATCCAAATTTAGAACCTAAAAAGAAAGCAATCAATACAAGAACATGATTATATGAAAAATATTTGAGCACAACATAATAAGAAAGATAAAGGTGATTTAGAAAAATGTTCTTCCTGAATCAAAGAAGTTGGAGATTTATAAATTAATAGTTAGACTTAAATTCAAATATTTTAAGATATTATCAGAATCTATCCCAAGGAGGTCTGTTGGACTTATCATGTCACTGGCTATAGAGCCATTATCAAACCATCCACAAATATCTAGTCCCACGTTTGAGATGTTTAATATGAAATTGATGTATTACAATTTCATTTTTTTTTAAATGATAGAGATATAAAGATTTTTTAACCTGATGATTTTAATTGATTAAAACCACTTTAATGAAATAAACGTAAGTTTTAATTTGTTAAAATAAATTTTAGATAATTTAATAAATTAAAATGTTGTTTTAATTGATTAAAATAGAACATGAAAAAAATGACATGTGACTTAGGTGATTTTAATTAGTTAAAAAGTTTTAATTGATTTAAACAGCCTAAATTACAAACTTTGAATTTTAAGTGTTTTTGATTGATTAACTCATAATTATATTCGATCAAAACATTCTTCCTTACATTAACTCTAGTAACATTTTAATAAATTAAAATATATTTTAACATATTAAAATACATTTTTAGTTTAATAAAATATATTTTAGTCTTTTAAAATACATCTTAATTTATTGAAACAAATTAAAAGTTACAAACGACTTCATAACATTTCTAAAGACTCTTCAACTTAACAAATGATTAAATCAAGGTAAAAAGTAAAATCAATATTCTTGATTTATGATCTTCATCACTCCATTTTTCATTTTTCAATTTGCTTTAACTTAGTTAAAAAACCAAAACTTAACTGATCTAGACTAAGAGAAGTAACTTTTAACATCAATTTTTTATGAAGTGATTGTGGGTGTCCTAGAAAAGGAGGTGACAAACATTAAAGTCATTCGAAAGATTTTAGAATGGGAGACAAAGACTGCTATGAATAAGATTTCAAAAAGAAAAAGAAAAAATGAGAACTTGAGAGGAACAAGAGTATCTCCCTATAGATTGAGAAGACCAATAATGAAAAATGAAAACTCAGGTAAAAGTAGAAATAAAGGCGAGGACAAGACAAAGAGGTTTGATAAATAAATTTGATTTACTATAGAGAAATACAAGTTGATGACAACGACGAACCCTATGTTGACTAACGCTCCTTGAAATAAACAAAATAAGATGTTCATAAAGAAGAAAGAGTAATATTATTTTGACACTCACATTTGACATCCCGAGTTAACAACTATGTGACAAGAATGTTGACATCCCGAGTTAACAACTATGTGACAAGGACATGACCGAAAAATTTGGTTTTTGAATATATTGAGTTTCCACACTTCATATTTCCTCTCTCTGCCTTTTCACAACTCTCCTTTCGTCTTCCTCCATTGCTCATCATCATTTTTCCATTCATCTTCTCATTCCTTCATTCCTAATCCTTTTCATAGTTTCTTTCCTTCCTTCTATCAAAACCTTAAGCCATCCCATCCTAATAATAGTTTATTGCTCTGAACAATGAAGTTCCAAGTTCTCACTCTTTCATGAAGGTATTCTTTCTAATCCTATATCATTCCTTCTGGCTTTCTCAAACCCAATCTCAAATTTCACCCAAATATTTCTTAAATTTTTAAACTCGAATGATATTTACCAAAATACATTTTGCCACTTCAACAGAACTATTGTCACAATGTAAGTGTCAAATAGAAGTAATTATTTTTCTGGTGTTAAAATAACATTTTTCTATAAAAAAATAATAAATGATAATGGTGACGAATGAAAATGGTAGAAGATAGACAAATATCATCTAAACAAGATCGATGGATTTATCAACTTAAAAAATGAAAAATGCGAAAAAAAAGCTCAAGTATCCCTCAAGTAATTGATGTGTATACATGTGCACATTTCAATTCAATCATAGCTTAATAAAGTGAAACCTGCTTTTTAACTTAGTCGTTCTGAGAGTAACTAAAAATAAGTTAGTTTAATAGTAGATTAGTGTTTATCCATGATTGTGATTGATATGTCTAACCATACCGTACCTTTATAGGGCATAAAGGCTTGTTCAAAATCCGTCGGCATCGGCCTTGCCTAAAAGTTTAGGTAGGTAGTTTTATTGGCGCAAAGATAGCCTTCTAACAAAATTTGCGTGTACACCCAACATTCACTTTGCGTTTGCGCACAAAAACGAAAATCAGACAAAACAAATGGACGCGCAAGCAAGGGATTTTGATATTCTGATTCCTAAATAAAATTTTAATACCTTATTGCAACTACCTAATTACATTGGGAGAGATGCAAAAGCAAATATAAACACGTAGCTCAAAAGACGCCCCTGATACATTTTCCCATAAGTGGGGCCACAATTAATTACCTACAAGGAATATAGAACCTAAGCAACAACTAGGATGAAGTTGTAAATTTCACCAAGACCTAACTACTACACATAATATATCATTCCAACTTCGATAAGACTAATGTGAGGAATGTTAAGAGCTACAGCGGGACCCCTGCAATTCTTCCGCAGAAATGAGTAGCCAATATCAATCGCAAGTTTTTTCAAGAATGAGGATGATTTCCTTGCCTTCACATACGAGTGTCCCATGATATATGCAACCCCAGCATCCTTGGCTTGAATTAAATCCAAAAGCTCTTCCTTGACATCAGGATTCATGCCAGGATTTTCTGGTAGCTGAAATCTTACTCGTCGCCTTCTAACTTGTGGGCTTTCATCATCATAAACCGATTGCAAACTTCTTAGGGTTAGAGATCTGCTGCTAGGGATGGATATGTCCACGCCAGTATCCTCATGCTCTGAAACTATTAAACTTGAAGTATATTCTAAGTTTCTAGAACTTACGACAGCCATCCTCCCATCAAGTGAAGAAGCTTCAGAACTTGAAAACTGGGGTTCCACTGCTTCCATTTGGATAAATTCTGCTATACTCTGTATAAGATGATTCTCAAAATCTCCATCATCCCTTTGAATGTCCTTGTAACCATATCTGACAATGCACCTATACATTCGATATGGTCTAGGGCAAACTCGCCCGATAAGGAAACGTTCTTCAGGTGAAACATATGGAACAGGAACTGATTTTACGCAAACGAAAACCAACACCCTGTGAAATGCAGGAAGATTTGTTACAAAATGGGAAAATATAGCAGGTATTCCGGTAGCTAGTTCAGTGTAGATGAGACCAATCCCAGGGACGCGAACAATGCCAAGGCTCGGGCCCAAGCCCAGTAACCATTTCAATGAAACTTTGTTGTGCAGATCATAGCTGTACTTTCGACGAGTTCCATAATGCCACACGTACATAACAGCCATGAAGATGAATGATAAGACAAGAGGAACCCATCCTCCCTGAGGCACTTTGATGAATGCTGCTGATAGATATACTCCCTCTATCACCCAAAAGAATAAAAGAAATGGTATAGCAATGAACACACTTTTCTGCCAGACAAAGATCGCGACTAGTGTCATCAGAAATGTAGTTACGAACATAACTGTCATACAAGCAAGTCCTGCAAACCAAATATCCAAAAACTATTAACATATGACAAATAAACACAAGTTCTGATGAAAGTGAACAAATCCGAATTTGCCAAGCATGCAATACACGACCAAAGTAGAAGACACGATCCCGTGAATACTAAGGACAAGGAATGCTATCTTTCTGTGTACTTCACATGAGGGTAGTATCTATCCGTTAAGATATTCTATATTGAAAAAGTTTTTTTATTTCCTCATATCAGTGGTTCCAGAGCCACAAGCTAATAACTGTGCATATTATTTGGGCTTTTGATCAGTTGGGACAATCAATTCAATTTCATAATTGGGGGAAATAATTGCCCTTAAGCAGTGTACAGCCAATTGACACCAGAGTGCAACATCAGAATGTTTCCAACGATGTCAATTTTGATATAGGATTAGTATTGAAAAGAAATACAGAGTAACGAGACAAACAGCCTTGTATTTGTGTGTGTGTGTGTGTGTGGAGAGAGAGAGAGAGAGAGAGAAAGAGAGACTCGTGTGGGAATAAATTACCATATGCATTTCCAATTATGGTTGTGTCCTGAAATCCAATGGTTATAGCAAGAGTTAAGATCATAAGTATCCAATTGATCTCTGGGATATAAATCTGTCCATATATATGTTTTGAGGTGTGTACAACTTTAACTCGGGGAAAGCAACCAAGTGCATGACACTGCTTGATGATTGAGAAAGTAGCAGTTATAACAGCTTGACTCCCAACAATTGCAGCAAGGGTGGCAATAACAAAAACAGGCCAAAACACAGGTTCTGCAGGACAACCAAAATCATTAACAAATCGTATTAATTTAAAAGCACTGTTGTTAATATCAATAAGTCAGCGTGCTAGCTCAACTAACCAGGTATTGAGTCATAAAAACTGTTATCAACAGAGTTGAGGTTTTTAGACAAGAAAGCAGCTTGGCCCATGTACTGTACTACCAAGCATGGGTATATAACAAACGCAAATGCAAGCTGCACAAGGAAACAAATACTAAGAAATTTCTCACTTGTACACCAAAAAATTCCATGACAAATTACCAGCATAGCAAATGTACAGTAAGTAATTATTCTTTCCTGAAAAGCGGTATCAATTATAAAACTAAGTCAATTTGATGCTGAAAATTGAAATTGTAGTGAAAAGAGAAATAAGACTGCACAATTGTGTGGTGCTGTCTGTAATAAAGTGATGGTACAAAATACTACCTAAATACTCCTGATTGTGTATTACCACAAAAACAAGCTCAGTCGAACCATACTAACATATTCCGACACCAAAAACAAAAGTATATCCTAATATTATGTGACAGATTCTTGAAATTCAGTCAAACTACAAGCTCACCCTTATTGACAAAGCAGTGAAATGACCAAGATCTGCATACATAGCTTCAGTTCCTGGAGAGGGGGAAAAAGAACAAGCTAAGCAGTTAGCGAACTCTAGCGTCTGAATTCCAAAAGTCTCAGCGACTAGTAAATTAAAAGCTCGCATAAATTTGTAAAGTTGGAATAGAAGTATGGATAACCAGCACAACATCACAATAAATTTACATTGAAGTTAAGATAACTGTTATTTAGATCAAGAACTAGCATACCAGTGATACAGAGAAGTATCCCTCCAAGCGAAACCCAACCTTCTTTACCAGTCTTGCAAAAGAACTTTATGATATAATGTGGTGATATAGCACGGACTATTTTTGGATTCCAATGAATTGTATTATACAGCCCAACAGAAAATATTGATACAAGCCAGATGATCACAATTGGAGCAAACATAAATGCTACTTTGTGCGTGCCACAATGTTGGAGAGCAAACAGTCCAACTAATATGACACAGGCAAGCAGAACCAGTTCACCTGCAAACAACATGAAACTTCTCTTAATATAACACTTATGCCCTGAACATTAGAAAGGCCGTGATAAGAACAACAAAAAAAGAAGAAATGAGATTTTCCTAACCATCTGTTAATTTTTTTTCTGTAACTTTCAATCCTGATACTGATGCTAGAACTGCAGAGAAAGAATCAGGGGTTAGCTTCTTGTTCAAACCTTCAGGTAAATAAACAAACAAAACGAATTGTGCACTTAAAAACCAAGGGCAATTTGTACCAAAGCATTATACTGATAAAAATTAATAACACAGGTGCCTTACCCGAAATTGCTGGAGTAAGCACACCATCACCAACGACCATGCATGCACCAAACAACACCACAACAAGCAGGGCTGTTCTTAACCTTTTATGTTTCTCTAGAAACCTCTTCAATGGAGAAGAGGCTGTAGCCTGTGAAGAGGGGCCATACTTATAGGATGATAACTCCTCATCAGCAGCTTGTTGATTGGGGAGTAAATTAAACTTGGCATGTCTGCAGAGCAGAGAATAAAGAGCAAATGTTCCACCTGATGACAGATGTCTCATACTCAGATCACACTCACACGGCTCATAACCTTTCCACCAGAAAAAAAAAAATATATAAAACAGAAAATAAAGTCATCAGTAGAATACCTTCCCCATTGTCATCAGCACTCAATAAGATGAATACATATTTAAGCAACGGAATCAGGGTCAGGGTCCAAAAAATCAACGAAAAAGTGCCAAATATTGTTTCTTCATCATGGTGATCCAGTAACTTTCCCTTGAACGCGCTCGTAAACACATAGAGAGGTGAAGTGCTCAGATCCCCGTACACCACACCAAAGCTTTGATATGCTAATATTAGATTCCGTGAGAGATTCACCCAGGACAACTGCAAAACACCAAATAAATAAATAATTCAAATATTGAACACTTCATAATTCAAGTAAGCAGAAAGCTCGGACCTATATCACCGAAAAACACTACATGCCAGAATCAAACAAATAAGAAATCAATTCAATAAACAGACCTATTAAACCAAACTGTTAAAAGAGGAAAAACAAATGAACTCGACTTTGACACCAAAATCAACAAACACTTCAAAATTTATATAAATTAAACACGTAAACGAATTGTTAAAGCTGCAAAACAGAAGACTATAAACACGTTTATGCAGCAAAAACAGATAGTGATTAAATTGAAATCAATTAAAACCGAAGCAAAACAAGGAGAAAAGAATTCCGGTAGCAGTAGCGCAAGAACTTCACACTCAATTTACAATTGGCTAGTTTTTGATAAATCGAAAACACTGCGATAGCGAGTCACGAAAAACAGAACCCTAACCTGAGAAGGATTCCGAGAAGTGGAAGTTCCGGATTCCGGTTCCATTCTCTACAGTGAGAGAAGGTGAAGCTATGAGCGAAACGAAAGAGAAACCGTAGACAATATGGTTGTTCACTCTTGAGAGGAGTCACGAGTGAGTTCAGTTAGGTAGCAGAACTTCCATTTCAATTCAGGTTCCTTTCTACCATTCGTGTAATTAATAAATAATGAAGTGAGATGCGTAAGACACTGAAGGAACCCAAATGGAACCAATCTCAGTCATTTCCACACAACACGTTTACCTCACGTGACAGGCCCTGCGCGTGCTTTTTACATGGTTGCTATCTTATGGCACTGACACCCCCACCTAGCCCTCCTACTCGTTTAAATGGTTCTTATTTTTATTTTTAATTTTATTTTTTTCATATGTGATCGATCTCACAGGTTGTGGCCATGCCCCTGACACTTTTTAATATATATATATTTTGATTATTTTTATTTTAAGATTGAAATAGGTGAATAATACAATTCAATTATTATTATTATTTTTAATAAAAAATATTGTTTATTACAAAGATAATAGTATTTTTGTCAATTTAGATAAAATATTAAAGTATAATTTAGTTTCCTTTAATGCCTTTTATTTTGTTATTAATATTTTTTAGAAGATAATTGGAGTTTGTAAGAAGTAATTTACTAACATTCTTTTTATTTTGATCTGAGAATTAAATTTTATTTATTTTTTACCATTAGTTGTTAGATTTGAGTTGTATTTTAGAGGTCAAATTGGATAATTTTCCAGTTTTAGCCATAAATATAAAATATGTTATCTCAAGTCCGACGTTTGCAAGTAGCAGAATAACTCCTAAGCAATTTATAGAAAAAATATTAATAATTTTTTTAAATATGTCTTTTTTTAACCAGCTTTTTAAAATATGTCTTATATAAAAAAAGGGAAAGTACGAAATTTAAACTACTTTTTCAATCATTTATAGAGTCAAGCTCAATGGGGAAAGGTCGGTTGTCATTTCTCGTTTTCATGATGCCATAACTTTGTTTTTTTTTTTTTTTTTTTTTCCTTGCGTGAATTAACTAACAGCATAATCTTTGATCACAAACGGTTTTTACCTTGAACGCATTCGGGAAGCCACCGCAAGATATAGTCAAACCCAACGTAAGAGGTTAATTTAACGGCTTTTATGAACAATAGTCAAGCAAATCAACATTGCTTAGTCTACCTTCTGCTAAACCTATGAACCTACAATACTTCATTGTTGAATTTATTTTAATAATCTTAAGATTTCGACAATGATATTGAATTTGTGTTGAGATTTGTGTTATGATTTGTTTTAATGCTTAATGACTTAGAAGCTGCACGTGACGTAAGTTTAGAGGAGAGGAAGGATTCAGTTTTAGGAAAAAAAAAAAGAGAATACGTCATGTGTTACATTGATATTCAAGTTGGTTTAGAATAGAGTGTGTAACTGCATGGTAATAAAGTTATATTCAATGGAATCTATTATATATGATTTATTTTGATTGGTTTTAATTAACTTTCAATTAATTACAAAATAAGTAATTTGGTGATTCTAAAGATACACTATTATTATGATAAGGTCTTATAGATACGACATAGGTTTATAAGAAGTATCATTTATTTCACTATTCTTTTATTTATATATTTTCAAACATATTTTTGTACTTGAATGTCAGAGAGAGTCTCCTGCAGGTGTACTTCCATTTGGTTCAACATTACCAGCTCATTTGTCATTATAACTATCGTAGACGACCTTCACTCGGGTCAGGTAAGAACATTTGGCGCCCATTATGAGACCCTGGTAAAACTTTTCCTAAGACCACTGTTCAGACATAATGGATCCAACATTGTTCGAAGCTCTTCAGAAGCACGTTGAGGGAGTTGTCCAGAGAAGCATGGAAGCTGTTAAGGCGGTGCTCTAGGAAAGTGAGGCCAACATGTAGAACACCGTCAATGCTGCTCGTGAGGAGATGATTGCTCGAATCCACAACTAGCAAAGAAACCATGATGAGGACATGCTAGCCCTCTATGACCAAATGATGACGTTCTAGTAGGAGAGGGAGTGACCGTTTGTGAACCTCTATGTGCATCATTCCTCTCGTTGGGATGGGCATATATATGAAGAGGGCTCGGAAGAAACACCGACTTGGAGTCAGATACTAACGTGGAGTAGGACGGATACTTGGACAAACCAATCTGCACAAGGGCGCAACTCCAGGTCGAGAGTGGGTGTCCAGAACTCCAGGTCAGGACCAGCTGGCTAGGAGCGAGGTCATCAAGATCCCTCGAGATACTATCACCATATGCCTTTTGGTGAGGTGCCACACCCACGTTGAGGGACGACATGAAGGCTCACATCAGTGGGTTTCACCCCTCTACTCCCGAGGTAATGCAGGTTCGATTACCATCCAAGTGGAAGTTGTTAAGAATCTCACAGGATTCAATATTTGATGAAGTCAATCAATTGGACAAAAGCAAAGAATAGAATTTAAAGATGAAGACTTAGTCATTGCCTTAGTCAGTGTGAGTGAGTGTGATTGAAGGAGAAGTTGAACCTATGCACAGTTGAGAAGAAAATCTCTGGCATAGTTAAAACATACTTAAAACCAAGTAATAAAACTGAGCAAAAAGTTATTGAAAAATATCATTTGAAAATTCAGTTTTAATAGAAAATAAATCGATTCCACTTTTATGAAATCGATTTATTGGCGCACTGCACCATAACTGTGTTAACCGTTTTTCAAAGTAGTTTGGGTATTTTTTTCTATTTTAAATACTTGGACTTTCTAAGTGCGAATAGACAACATACAGAGAAGAGAAATATGTTAAATAAAAATAAAGTTGCTTAGTTTTCCAAAGATCAAAGAAGTATTCTTGAAAGAAATTCAAAGACTTGAATTCTTGTTGTGCCATTGGTGTTCTTCAAAGCTCTGTGCTGGCTCATCTTCACTGAAAATCAGGGAGATTTCTGCAACCTAAAACTTGAACCTGTTTTGATTCAAGTGTTGCATATTGTACTGTTAATTGTAATCTTTGATTCAAGTTGTATATTTGTGATGCTATAGGGTTTAGCATTGGTGTAATCTGAATATTTTATGGTTGTAGGGTGCTAGCTTAAGTATTCAGTTGTGTTTTTGATCTTGCAGGATGCAAGAGGTGTTCTTGATTGTAAGCGTGTACAATTAAGTGTTTGATAGTGAAACTTTTCTTGCTAGGGTTGCAAGAAAGACTGAATGTAGCCATTGAGGAAGGGTGAACTAGTATAATTGCTCTGTGTGTTTTTCTCTGCATTAGATACTTTCAGTGCCTTTCATTCAATTCTGCATAGCTGAATTTGCTTCTTTATGATTCTGTCATTCTGCGTTTGTAATACCAATAACTTTTTGTATGATCACATTTTTTTTATAAAGATTCTTAAAACTGGAAAATTGTTTTGATTGAAGTGCTTAATTTAATTCTAGTTTTTCAAGATTTATTCAACTTGTTTTTAATCAAAACTGCACAAATTCATTTTTGTTGTTCAAAGATTTATTCTATTGCACTTGCATAGCATTATAATTTTAAATCTTTAAATATAATCTTTGCCAAATTCACATGTGATTCTTTCTGTGTAACAACTCTACCAATCTTGTTATTTTCAATCCAATTCTGATTTGATTCGTTTAACAACTGGTTTGACTAGTATTATGATCTAAGTGCTTCTCTGCATAATTTGAAAGTTTATCTCTGGTATCTTAAATTAAATTTATTTTAACTTTGATTTCATGACTGAATCTAATGTCTCTGCCTATTGGGTTCTGGTTTTTCATTTCAATTGTTTGCTGGAATCATAACTGGGCATTCTGTAAAACCATTGAACTGCCTGATTGCTGAATTGTTCATTGCCTTCTATGTGAGTGATTGAAGTGCAGCTTGCCTTGTCTTAATTCCTGAATTGAATATTGTATTAAGTTTTTGATTCATTGAATTGAGACATAGCTTAATTCTATAACTACATGTTGGTTCTACATTGTCTGTTTAAGATCACTATGTTTGGAAAATCTGTTTTTCTTAAATCTGCTAGTTTAAACGATTTATTCGCATTGAAATTATTGATTTTCTGTGTTGCACCTTGAGTGACTAATCTTGGAGATTCTTGAAAACTCTCATCTTTCTTAAAATGTTTTTCTAGCTTTCTAAATTCACAAATTTTGTAAAGTTCAATTCACCCCCTCTCGAACCTAGCCTAAAAGTATTTTCGATTTGTATCAAGAGTTAAGTCTTAAAAGTTATTCAAGTTTCAATCCTGCTTGTCTATATTCCAAATCACAATCACCCATATGAACCTCATTTGACTTTGACCACCTGATAATTTTCATTTATATAATTCTAATCTATCAGTAGAGTTAGGATACCTCCTTGACACAAATCCTTAGACAATGCACATTCTCAAAATCTTAACATGAATATCTCCTTTCCTGAAGATACTATATTTTGATTTACCACTCAACATCGTTTATGAATATATATATATATATATATATATATATATATATATATATATATATATGTATATACACACACACAATCTAAAACT
>Ga0099824_1001961_pt1 | contig 29835 bp, 14 predicted proteins | sample SiratrowhiteBW_FD_76837 | JGI IMG/M metagenome (GOLD analysis project Ga0099824, IMG submission 76837) | Root nodule microbial communities of legume samples collected from California, USA - Siratro white BW | ecosystem: Host-associated > Plants > Roots > Nodule | place: USA: California... | reverse complement strand
TATATATATATATATATATATATATTATATAATAATAGAGATCTACATCCAGCCTACAATCCCAACCCACATAATGAAATGTAAGCCTGGTCCTTAAAGAAAAACTAAATTATTTTATCTTGTATTATGTTTTGCTTTCACTTTGAATACTTTCGCCAAAAACCTCATTTGTTTAGTAAACTTCTAAAGGAAAATTATAAATTAACAACAAAATTATAAATTAAGAGCAAAAGTGTTAAAAACAGCACACTGAAAACTGATATTGATATCTAAAATTTTAAAATTAAAATCCAATTTTAAAGTGTTGGATTCAGATATAAGTATAAAAAAACATCTGTGTTATGACAATTAATCCTACTATACTAATAATATTGATTTATTTACAAAAGTAGTGTAGATTTATTTGGAAATTATAGATATGGGCAAATTTTAAAAAAATTACATAATTAGGTAAGTCGTGCTTGGAGGCACGTTTTAGGATGAAGAAGTCGTGTTTGGTAGCACGACTTCAGTATGCAGCAATTTCTTTTTTCCGTCTTATACAAAGTCGTGTGTGTAAAAACGACTTTTTGCCAGGAGTCGTGCTAGGAAGCACGACTTCTACATTAATTTTAAAAAAAAAATCTCTCACAATTATACTTCATTATGATTTATGGATTTTTTCTTGCTGTACAAAATGTTCATGCAATATTATTTTATATTATTTTGACAGTTTAGTATGGGAATAGACAACCTTCAAAAATTACATTGCATGCAGCAAAATGACGTCATACATGAAGAGAACATTACCTTACAATTGTCCAATACAATAGAATTGAACACACTAAAAATAGAAAAAAAAAAGTATATTCTTAACAATAATTAAACACCCATAAAATATATAAAAAATTTCCTCTTATTCTATTATATTTTTAAAGTGCTCTGTCCAAATCGCGACTTCCTCTTCTTAGATCCTAGAAAAAATACGTGAAGGGGTCTACTAGTTCATGTTCAAAAATATTTTATGGGTGTTTAATTATTGTTTAAATTATACTTTCTTTTTCTATTTTTTAGTGTACTCAATCCTATTGTATTGAACAATTGTAGTTCCATGACGTCATTTTGCTGTATGCAATGTAATTTTTGAAAGTTGTATGTTCCGTACTAGGCTGACAAAGCAATATAAAATAGAATATAAAATAGTATTGCATGAACATTTCAGTATAATGAAAAAAAAAATCTATAAATCATAATGAAGTATAAATGTGAGAGTTTTTCTAAAAAAAATAATGTGGAAGTCGTGCTTCCTAGCAAAACTTCTGGTTGTCTAAAAAAACTCCAAAAAGTCGTTTTCGCACACATGACTTTGTATAAGAAAAAAAAAATTTGTGTATACTGAAGTCGTGCTACCAAGCACGACTTCTTCATCTTAAAACGTACCTCGAAGCACAACTTACCCAATTGTATAATTTTTTCTAAATTTGCCCATATGTAATTTGCAGATAAATATGCAACACTTTTGTAAATAAGCCAATAATATTATTACGAACTGAGTGGTTTTGCATGTCCTACCCGTTGTTTTCATTTTTAAAGAAAAAAGCACCCTATGAACAACTTAAATTTTGAAATTAAAGGAACACCACCATTGTGCTTTCCGTTTTCCTTGGGAGCTTGGTTTCTTTTAAATCAAACAATCATCACACAGATATGGAAAAGCGTACATGCTACCGTAAAAAACAAGAAAATCACGGTCACAGTTTTGGTCAAAAAGAAAAGAAAACAATATCTGTTCGTCAAAACGGAACATCAACGCATCAGGATTATCAGTTACTTTGTCTCATTTCTGTGTAATAAACTAAAATAATCATAGATAAAGTTTAAGATCAAACCCTAGCGACAAGATTGCATCATCATCTTCCTACCTACTCCAAAAAAAGTAGCATAAAGTTCATAACTCAGGTAGGTCAATGCAATTTAAAACACTTTTACTGACAAACTTACAATTTAACAAGAAAAAGGTTACGAGGGTGGTGGGGGAGAAGGGGTTGGAACGAAGATATATAACGATAATGGAGGAAAAGATTTAGTCTCAACAAAATTAACGGGTGTCTGGTTGATTTGATTCCAACAGAGACAAGAAACATCATCGTATTCAATCGGTTACAACTCATTTGCTATAGAAGTGTTGTTAAGGTAATTGTATGAAACAAGAGGCAAAAGAAAGCAAGAAATGCAGATAGAAGAGTGAAAGTACGTGAAGGTGGCAGCGGCATTGTACTCCGAGACATGTCATCGGTGAATTCTGGGCCCGTATCTGAAAAATATACACCACCACGATCATTGGGTCCTCTCGTCCACATTCCCAGATTATTGTCCCTGTTCATAGTTCAACCATGTGAAACATAACTAAAATAACGGAAGAACAAACTGATGAAAAAATCGTTGTTTTTTTTTCATTTTTAATCGATGCGGGACTAAAGTAACCTTTCGATATACCTGGCAACGCCGAGAACACCAGCGGACATGGTGAGGAGCGAGATGCGATCGACGTTCTTAGGCTCAACGCTGTACGCATTTTGGTAGTTAGCTCCGGCCTCACCTCCGGAGGCCACGAAAAACGCGCCGTTCAGCATCACATCCCCTTCCGACCGCCAATTCCAGCCGCTCCACTCCCCTTCTCCGGCGTCCAGCCGCTTCGTAATCTGTTTCGCGTCGGGATCCTCCGGCGCAGTGTAGCGGTTTCCCTGGCTGTTGATCGTGGGCCTCGCACTTCCCCCGATGGCGTACATCTCCCATCGCGTGAAGTCGTTGTTGACCACGTGGATGTACCCTAGTCTGCACCGTGGCATGCGCTGCACCAGATTTTCGCCGAAGTGGTTGAACGCGATCGTCACCTGCATCCCCGAGTCCGGCAGGTAGTGGTCGCTGTGGCCCAAGAGCATAACGTCGTTGTGGTGCGAAAAGTGGTTGTTGGAGATCGTTATTGCGGTTGAACCCATGACGGCGTCTATCAGACCGTCCTTGCACCGCGATAGCGTGCAGTGGTCGATCCAGATGTCGCGCGAGGAGAAGATCGAGATTCCGTCGCCGTCTGATTCCGTGCGGTACCCGTAGTGCTCTGGACTCGACCGCACGTTAGCATTACCTGACAATAGTAATAATCACTACATGTTTCTTCTTTCTTACTTTTTGTCACTTACGTGGAAAAAATGAACGTTGGAGGGAAGCAGAAGCAAAGCGGGAAAAAGCATTACTATTTATCCATTGAATCTAACTTTGAATCTTACTTTATTGCATGTATAAAGCAAAGAGGTCCAATAAATTTATGGTCAAAGTTCAATATTTTAATTCTGTTTATTAAGATATTTGGCACACCCAATTAGTGTTTCACAAAATCAAAGTAGAATTTTTCATTTACAAATGAAATGACCCTTTTTATTGTTTTAACTGATAAGACAGAAGGTGACAAAAGAAGTTCCTAAAGTGAAATCTTGACACTATTTTGAGCTTTCACACTGACATATTTTCTCTTGTTTGGCTAAAATTACTGAATTGTTAGTTTCTGTTAAAACTAGGAAAAAGAAGAGCACTAATGTTACCAGAGGGATGGCAATGGTGGATGTGAATGTTGTGTATGATGACATTGCTAATAAGCTGAAGAGTGATGCAGCCTCCACCCACAATGTGCACATCAGCGCCACGTCCATCGATGGTTTTGTAGCTATTGAAAATGAGTTCCTGAGAGAGCTTAATCATCATGTTGGTGGGGAACACGATCCACAGTGGCTCATTCTGTATCACTGCATATCTAAGTGTTCCTGGTTTTGGGTTCACAGGGTCCTCATCAGACGAATCAGTGACTATGTAAAATTGCCCACCTTTTCCACCCTTTGCGTTCTGCCCAAACCCAATTGCACAATCAGCTAGCCTCTGCCTGTTGTTGGCCCAATCCGGGTCACACTTCCAACAATCATCAATGGGGTTACCTGTGAGACATGATGCCACCTCTTTCTCTGACACCCCCAGCATTTCCCTTCTTCCCATTGAACCATTCACCCTCCTAAAAAACACTAACTTAGTACTGGAACATTGTATGTAGTTTCAAAAAAATTGTACCTTTCATAGTCTAGAATTAAAAACTAACAAAAGAAACCATTTTTTATCACTAAATATAGTCACTAATGTAAATTGGTGGCAACAAAATTGAGTAACCTAACATTTTAACCCTGAAAAAGGAAGAAGGGATGAAATGTGAGTTGCTGGTACTTGGCAATGACCCAGATGCAAAGATTGTCCCTTTATGTTTTAGCTTTTATGTTATTAGAATGGGATGATAATTTGCAATGTAGGGTCTTCAAGATTAGGTGAAATAAAGGGGTTTACTGAGTGGGTTTGTTGTGCTTTTGTGTTAAACACCTAAAAAAGAACTAAAAAGACAGAAAAAATGAGGTTTTGGAATGATGTACCTGTGAACATCTGTGGCAACAGCTTCCGGGTCTGGATGTTGCCCTGGGAGAGTGAGGTTGAGCTCTGCTTTTCCATGAGGTAAAAAGGAGGGCAGAACGGAGAAGAAGAGCAAAATGTAGGTTGTTTGGACCATTGTTGAAGAAGAAGAAAAGTGCTGCTTTGTGCAAGTGTTGTTGCCACTATAATACACAAAGCGTGAACACTTCACTCACTCTCTCCCAATATTGGTAGCTCAGAAAGATTGGTACTTGGTGGTGTTAGTTTTTAGTAAACAGTGCAGTAGCTCCGTGATTAAAGGAATTAGCAACTATGTGAATAGTGATAATGGACACAATGAATCATCTTTTTCATAACATCTTCCAGTATCATAGTCAAGGCAATTAAAGTTTAATATCTGTTTCTAATAAAAAAATTTACAATTCCAATTTGTGTTTTGATTATTATTATTATTATTATGAATAGAAAGAAGATAAGTGGGATTGGAGGGTGTGAGGAGCATTGAGCAATGTTACAATGAAAGAAGGTTGTCCCTGATATCGAGGTAATTGGTTGTTCTGAGAGTCACTTGACCTGACCTGACCCTTGGTGTGTTTCAACGTATAGTACTGCCATTTCTGAAAAGTTGAATAAAAAATAATGTGAATTAGAGAGGGACAAAGAAAAGGGTAGTTAATTAAGACAGGAACATTCTTGCATAACTTCAAACTGCTTTTTGACTTTTCCATCGAACGGTTTTGTTTCATTAAATTATATTTTTAATCTTTTTTGCTAATATATATATATATATATATATATATATATATATATTGTCTTTGAAAAAAATAATGTAATCTGTTATTTTTAAAATTTGTTCACTTGAGTTTTTAAGTTATGGTTAACTGTTTTAACATATTAACAATTAAAAAGTGTCAACGTAATTTTAATTGTGTAATTAATTAAGTACAGATTTTAATTGACACAGTGATATAAAAAAAATTAAAAAATACAGTGTTCCACTCTGCTCTTATACCATGAGGTAAAGTGTTAATTGATTTGATGTCTCTAACCTTTTTAAGGATGTGCGTTAAAGAAGTTGATTGCTTGGAAGGATATTCGAAGAGCATGAGAGGAAGATATGAAAAGATGTGCTTGGACATGAAACTGTGTAATATCTTTAGGTATAGTGTGTGTGAGCGAGTGATGTTTTATTTTGATATTTTATCCTTTTTTTACAACTGATGGATAAGGTTTTAAATGATTTTAATGAACTCAAACTAATTTTAATCGAATAACATCTCTTTTTAATCATTTGAAAATGTTCATAGTTTTTTTTTAATCATAATCAAACATTTTAATTCATTGAAATATGATTTCAACATGTGAATAAATAATAATATTTTTTTTCTAAAGTTTAAATAAACGTTAATGAATTGTGTAAATTTTAAAAATAAAATAAATTGTACATGCAAAAGGTAATGATTTTAAATTTTAATATTTTTAATTCCCATAAAATGAAATTTTAGAAGTAACAGCAGTGAATGACAAATCATAAAACTCTAAAATTTAGGTCATTTACAAATTTTGATAAATTTTTTCTTTAATTTCTTTCATTTCTTATTCTCTTTTCTTTAATCTAAATAATTTCATTTTTTATTCTGTTTTTTTTAAATTTACTTTTTTTCTCTTTCTTAAATTCACACCTTAAAACAAACATAACTTCTTTGTTAATTCCAATAAAAAACAAAAACCACATAATAAAAAATAGGATATTATATCTTTGCCTTTCATCCACACGAGAGGGACCACGAATCATAATAAAAAAGTATAGAAGATGCCATCAAAATGAATATGAAATATAGATTATAATCTATCAAATCCAAGAGCAATCATACTATACTAATGCTTTTGAGGCATAGTGGTTATAGTACATCTTCAAATATTTTAACTATTTTAACTTTTCACTTAAATGTAAGAAAACTGATAAAAAAATATTGTAATTGTAAGATTGTAAAGTTTTGGAGACAAGTTTATAATCAAACAAGAAAAAAAGGTGAAAGTTGAAAAAAAAAGTCAAAAGTCTTTTCGATTTCACATTTACATGAGAGTCAAAATGTGTTATGTTAATTTGTCTACCCTTGATAGTTAGTTAATTAAGGATATTATTGAACTCATTTAGTTAAATTTTAAGAATCATTTCGGAATTTAAATAATTCCAAAGAATATCTTACAATTTTAATGATTATGTAGAGGAAAGATAAAAGGCAATAAATAAATTGTAGACTAGAAAGTAACAGACACCTAAATTCCTAGTAAAATCTTGCTACATAAATATTTAAAACTAGTAATACACAAACCTTAAAATACACTTTAAAACTAGAACTCTTTATTATAAGATCTTGTTGTATTCTTTTAGTGTTTCTACCTAGATGAGTAAGTTGTCAATTTCATAATACAGATAGAATAAGAATTTACCACAGATAAAAACAACACATTTCTTCCTCCAAAATGATACTTGAGAATTTTGTCAAAATAAAAATCAAAGTAAGATTATATCAAAAACTATATAGGACCAGCCATTAAAAAACATACACCTATGATAAACTTGTAACATCCACTATACCCAGATGCTGCAAAACTAGAATGAAACATAACCAACATATATAGTTACTTGTTGTAGGCTCAACACCTGACCAATTGCCAACCCAAGATCTCGTGAGTACATATTCCTAATCGATAAAGTCCAAGATAAAGAAGAAATGTAAACAAAGATGCTTATATAAGACCACCAACAATCCTTCAACACCTTCCATCAAAGATTTCACAACAAATAATCTTGCTAACTTCAACACCTGCAAATGTAAAGCTCAAAATCATCTCTAGTTTCATTGACTCCTCTTATATAATTACTTTGGTAGGTTACGTGAACCAATTATATTTGTTATCTGTGCTCCTAATTTGAGCTGGAACTTATGCTGCTCTAACCAACTAAGATGTACAATCCTGTATTGAAGTTAAAGGATTTGATCCTGATATTCATCCAACCATGTTCCGTAGCTAATTTGTTGAATAAGATCCTCTTCATCCCAAATTTCATTTATGAACACTACACTTTCTCCTATTCCATATTCACTATATTATAGCACACCAAATGATAAACTATTCTCCTATTCTTGCGGCAAAAACTCCACTAAAAATAAATGAATTTTTGAACTTCACTAAGTTTCTAAAAGGAATATAATTTGGATCATTTTTAATTTTTTTGAAAAAAAAAGAGAAATTAATCTTTTAATGACTTTTCAAAGAATAAAAGAATATTTATAAGTTATTCAAATATTATTCAATTTTAAAAAGTGAGTTGTATATCTACAAATGAGTTTTATATATAGATAGTCTAGTTCCTTTTGTAAGTTTGACCAAAACAATGTGAGACTTAAGAATGTGAGACACGTCACACATTAGTTTAAAGGTAACACATTAGTTTAAAGATAGCACCTTATTTAGTCTAAAAATAACTTTTCTATATGATGTGAGATTTTCTTTCATGAGCTTGTTTTCCAACTATTGAACATCTTTCTTGAGTCATTTTTTCATGTGTTGGACACTCCATAAATAGCTCAATTGGAGGTCCAAAGCTAGTGTAATTAGAAGCCCAATCATACCTCTACAATATCCTAAAAATTGCAAAGAAATGTGTACAACTATCGATGCGAAGCTTAGGAGAATGATATGATCTTTATCAATTTAATAGGTGTCAGAGAAGAACAAGCTTACAAAAGCGTATCCCATGGTGATTCAGATTCATAACTTATTTAAAATCCATGAAAAACAATAATAGTTTATAAAAGAATATAGAAAATGGGTGGAAACTTAAAAATGAGTAAGAACATATCACTTTTATTATGAATCCCAAACGATAAGTGCAAGAATATTCGTCACTTAAGAAAATAACTTCTCAAGAACCAAGACAAAAGTAAAGAACCCTTAAGACTTTCAAAATGAATTGAGAATTTCATTGAATCTTCAAAAGTGATTTTATAAGAGGAGTTGATTATATTTTATAAAGAGCATGTCACAATTTTGAAGAGGAAAACATACCTCTAAAGTATTTAGAAATACTAAAGATAAAGACTAACTCTATATTTAACAATTAGTTAACTCCTAATTAATCTTAACATATGGGTGATTCTTTAAAATTAAAGGGAAGAAAGTGGTAGATCCTAAACTTAAGAAAAAACTAATAATTAGATCTCCAAATAGTGTCATGCATGAATTAGTTGAAAGTCATGTAAAGTAGCTACAACCATCATTACACTCATAAAAATGACATGTGTTAGTAACTTTTCAATTAACCAATCTCGTCCAACATGATTATTGGTGACTGACTCCCAAATTGTAAAATATTTCAAAATAATCAAGGAATATTCTATGATATAAGATTTTACAAAAATTGAGAGCTTCTTTATATTTTTTTCTACTTCTTTCATATTGTTTTTTGTAAATCTCCCTTGAAATCCTCTTTTTTATTCATCTTGCTTCTTATATTTATTCTTGAAACTTTTTTTCTCCTTCTTTATTCTCTTCCAAAGTAATAGTCTTTTTCATTAAAGTTTCATCTTCTTCTATTCTCTTAATAATAGATCTTGGAGCTAGATGATTCTATTACCAAATAAAATATCATCTTTCCTTTTTTACATACATTTTTTATCCTCTAATCTTTTTGACTGAAGTGATAAATATATCCTATAACAATTTATTAAAAAAGATAGTACAACATTTAAATTAATAATAAATAAAATTATTTTTATTAGTAATTTTATATTGAAAATAAATTTAATTTATTATCAATTTAAAATTAAAATGTTATTTAAACTAACAATAATTAATGTACTAATTTTTATATGATAATAAACTTTTATATTATATAATTGAATTAATATTTCAACTAGTATTTTCAATTTATTAATTTAATATCAGTATTTTTTATAAATAATTTTAGAAATATATTCTTAAAAGAAAAATCATGATCGTGAAATTTCGAACCGTTTTCTAGCAAATTGCTTGAAATGAAGGTTCAAAATTCAATTCTGAAATATTTTAACTTGAAAAAAGTTAAGTCGAGTAAATGATTGAGACATGATTCGATTTTTATTTTGGAAAAATTCCACCAAATATCTTAAACTTACATGAAAGTACAGAGAGAGTCAGAAATTAGTTTATTTGCAAAACGTATTATATTTTTGACATCACATTAGTGTTTCAGAAATGAGAAGACTGTGCTGCACATGGCTACCGCTGCAGCTATGTTCCACTTTTTGACTATGTTGTTACATGTGGGTCCACTGCAATACGGGTTCAGAATGAAAATAAAAATATTAGTAACTCAAAATTAATTGTCAGGGGCCTATTGGTAAAAGAATTTGAAAAATAAAATTTGTTAAAGTGTTTAATCATGTAACACTCTGTTTTTTTTAGTATATTATAAGAAAATAATATTAATTACTAAATTATTATGTATGAATTTTTTACAATGTACAAATTTTAGTTTACATCTCTTAAGTGTGAAATTGATTAGTTTGTGAAAATTTAACTTTATTTGTGCCAACATAGTAATAGTAATTTAAACGTATAAAAGATTAGGTAAGTATAAATAATACATAACTTTATTTGTGAACTATTAAAAATTTTAACTCCACAAAATTAATTATAAATGACTCAAATGGAATAATTAGTAGAAATTTATAAAAAAAATTGATGAAGGGTTTTTAGCTAATAACAATGAGTGTTTCAAATAAAAAAACAAAACAATTGGGCTAAAGTCCAACAATTGCTTTCTTATTTTTGGCCATGAAGCAAAAGGTAAAAAAAAAAAAAAAGTTAACAACCAAAACATTATTCAGGACAGGACTAGTTTTAGTGGGGTACATTAAATTGAAAATATTGTTCTTTTCTCTCTCTTTAGCAAGTCTCCATGCGCTTTACAAAGGATTATTTTTTTTACAATTACCTTTGTCCTTTTATTCAGAACATTTCCTATAAATAGTTAAGTTACCTAAAATTGGAAACTCTTTGCCTGTTATTTTTCTTCCATTTTTAGGTCAGGTTGTCCATTTTTAGAGTTGTTGAATTTTCTTAGTTCAAATTTTGCTTTATTTATTCGTTATGGTTTCCTACTCGTACTACTTCACTTCAATAATCTCAATTCTCCATTTCTTGATTTTTTTTTTCATTGTAGCTCATTTTCCATAGAAAAAACAATAACGATTTTCTTTTACACACTTCATAATTACAAAGACTTCTTTTAAGTGAAGTCATCTCTCATCATCTAAACCAATTGGTTAATTTTTAAAAATTTGTATTGCTGTCCCCATTTTACTCTATTTTGTACGTGTAGAATTTTGTATTTGTGAGTTAAGAAATTCATTAGATATTGAAATCTAAAGTTTAGGTTAAAAAATAAAAATAATATTAATAATTAATAATAATAATAAAAATAATAATTTTAATATTAATAATACTTATAATAGTATAATAATAATAATAATAATAATAATAATAATACTTTTTGTAATTGTAAAAAAAAATAATATTATATTTTCATAATAAAATAATAATTTAACGGTTATAGATTGTATCAAGTTATTGATAAGACTTAGAATTTGTCTTAGTCTTTACTATTAGCTCCTTGACTTTATATATTATTATCTTTTAAGGACAAACAAAAATTAATAGATTAAGTAATAAATACTCTTCATGGTACTATTAAAAAATCTCATATAATATCAAAGACTATACAATCTTATTATTTGTCTACATATAAACTCATCAGATGATGATGATATATTAAAAGTTGTTTTACGTTAGTCTCTTCAAACTTTTTCTATATCATATTTGCATAATTAATTTTTTTAATTTGATTAGTCTTATTAGAATCTTTTAAGTATATTTCTATCAATACTCAACCTCCTCATTTGGTTTTAGCAAAATTGACAAATAATTTCGAAACACCTCATAATACATTTCAAGTTCAACATATTTAATGTTTTTTGCTTGACATAAAAAACGTGTATCATCACTATATTGTAGAATATTAACCGGTATTTATTCTATTTCCAATTTTCATCCCTTCCAACACTTAGTTTGTTTTATTTTATTGCTTATCTGGCTAACCCTAATAATATCCATATGCATATCTCAAAAATAAAAGTGGAGATAAGATATCACCTTATCTTTGTCCTGCAATGAAATTTTATGGATTCAATGAACATAGAAACTGGATCATCATCATCTTCAACTCTTACCAAACCACTTCGCATAGATCCTCGATTACAAATTTAGGATTTAGAAGTAAAAGTAAAACACTTCAAAATTATGAATTCCAATTCAACCCCACTCCTCTAATTTTGATTTTGGACTTAATTTTTCTTCCACCAACTCCAGCCATAATAAACATCCCTAGGGTTTCGTCATGGCTCCGTGCTAGCTGGAGTAAACCTTAAAATATTTGGTCTCCAGAAGATTTATAAGAATGACAGGTTTGCATTACACCTTTCTGTTCTCAACTAACTCTGAGACTTCCACAATATACAATTCGTTTCCTTATATAAACATTATTATACTTTCTTAGACTAGACGACAACAAAACAAATAAAACTATTTATGGTTCCATTTTCCTTTATTTCTTAGTTGGGTTGGGTAGATAACTGAATATAGAAATTTCTTGGATTCTTCTTTCTGGCTCAAAGTTTCAACTCTTTCGTGCTTTTACCAACCCAATATTTTTTTGAGACACAAACCAAGTCAAAAACTAAACATTGTATTTAATTACAAGTTATACGTACAAACATTCAATTAATTATTTTTGTCCAACAATTTCATGCTTGTTAGATCGCATGTCTCGATTTTGTGTATTTTGATCATTAAAAAAGTTACTATATTGAAATTTTGGTCTTGCACTAATTTTTAGTTTGCAATTTTAGTCTACAATGTTTAAAAGTTCATAATTTTAATGTAATTATCAATGTTATACATACTTTTTTTTTTTTACTTTTTATATTATACTTGATGATATCTTAAATGAATATGTTGGATTTAAAATTTGATTAAACCAAATAAAAGAAGTAAAACTAATAAAATTAAAGATTAGATTAAAATTGTGATTTTTTTTAATTTAGAAACTAAAATCATAAAAAATGGGAAGATCAAATCACCGACAAAAGTTAAATGTTTAGTTTACATCAATATCAAACAACTAGGAAATACCATTGCTCATGTTAAAGAAACTAAAAAAAATTACAACAATATTATTGTGTTTAAGTTAGATCTGATGTTTATAATATTTTAAACAATCCTTATAGTTCGCTGATAGCATAAGTATATTATTCAGAAACTGAAAATTTATAAGTAAAGCACGCAGAATCAAACTTCTCTCTTTTGAACCCTTATCAACCAAGTTTTAGGTATTCAGAAATATATTATATAAACCACACGGAAAATTATATATAAAATTACTTAAGTAGATAAGCAACATTGTCATTAAATATGGTTTTCATTGAATTTTGTTGCTTATTATATTATTAAAGTCACTTTTGTTAACCTGGCAACATGCGAATATATCTCTATTTTGATTTTGTTAAAAAGTCATAAGAAAATTATTATCTACATTATTTTAATGTAAAGAAAACACACTCAAACGTAAGATTAAAATATTTAATCTAACAAGTCTTAGTAAGTCCTTTCAGTGAATTTTGCCAACAAAAACCGACACAATCTAATAAATATTAGAGAAAAATGTGTTAAATGGTTATAAATTGAATATGATTGCATGCTCACAAATATCTTTACAAACAAATATTTTTTTCGAAACAGTGTTTATCCAAGATTTACAAGAAAATAGTAAAAAAATAAATTAAATAATATAGGAAAGTAAAAGAAAGCAATAAAATGTGTAAAATCAATTATTAAAGAAAATATAATTTAAAAAAAAGTTAAAGAAAATTATATAATACTTAAATATAAATGACTGAAAAATGAAATTATTAAAAATATTGTAGCAACTGTCCCAATAACTCAGAACTTATGTGGGTATTTATGAAAATATTTAATCTCGGTTGTTAATTACATTTTGACTTTCATTCTTTGAATAACTTGCATTTTGACAACGTTCTAATATTAAAACTGATTACTGAAATAAAGTCACATTAACTTTTATTCAATTTTAACTTTGGAAAGAAGAATTTGAATTGTTTTCTACCTACCAAATAGTTCTAATCATGGTAGTTAGAAAAAAATAATAAACTAAGTTTACTTAATATTTCATAAATAAATTAACTTTTACAGGTCCATAAAAATAAGCGCGTTATAATGGGAAACCAAAAAACGCGTAAAGTGTCCCAACGTGTACGATATACAAATACAATCAATCTTCTCTTCACAATAATTTTATTTATTTACTATTTCACTACACACTCAAATTTCAAAATAATACCACCACATTAACATTATCAACGAAACAATTATGGGATGAAAATTGAACAACCAGAACAAAACATAAAAATAAAAAGTAGACCACCCATAAACATTTAAAATTTGAGCCATGTGATCTTTATCCAACAACTACGATTCACTAAGTGCATATGTAATTCCAAAAAAAATTAGTGTGGAATTAGGTTTTCTCAAGTTTCATCCACCTTCTACCTAACAATGTCACCTACATCCGAATAATTAGAATTTCCAAGATTGTTTTCTCATTCTTAACATGTGGTTCTCAACCATAACAAATAAAAAAAAAAATACAAAAACAATATTGAAAGAAATACTCTCAATAATATTCAAAAGTTTCATAAACAAATCTAATAAGTTTAAAGTGTATAAGTGTTCTGTATATAGCCATAACAACATTATAAATTTAAATTAAGAAAATAATAACAAATCGTTAAGACAACCGAATATAAATGTTTATGCTAGATAGTATGATCTTCTACTTTCTTCTATTAAATGGTTTAACGAACTTTTCAGACAACAATACATAATTAGAGTTAAATATCACATTCATCTAGAAAATTTGATTTCACTTCTATATAATTATTTTCTATGTATTATATTCAATGTTTTATCAACTAGATAAGTCAAACGAGATGAATAATGTTGAAATTTTATTTTGTTATTCTTGCAAAGTAGAAAAAGAAATATACTTATATATTATGTTGTGTGGTACATATTAGATTCATCCAAAAGAAACAGAAGAAAACATGGAATTGAATTCAGCTAGTCCAATTTTTTCTTAATAACTTTATACACGTTTACTTATTTTTCCCCTGGATTAATGATATGAAAATGGACAACAACTCTTTGTTGGACTCGTACACTCGTTTTCTTGTGAGTGCAAAAGATTCTGAGTTCACATTTCAAATAAGAGAAAGGAAAAAAAAAATCATATATTTCATCATTCTATTATTATAATTTCACGAATTTTACCGTTTAAGCTTTTTATTTACACATTTTTTTATTTTAAAACATTTTATCAATATGTTAAAATATATTTTGAATATGAGACCATATCAAAAGGACAACGTTTTATATAAATGGATATAAAATAATGATGTCTGGTTTTTAAAATAAGGATGTCTGGTTTAAAAAAAAATGTTTTCTTGCCATGTGTATATGTTGTTAAATATTTAATGGATTGGTAAAATATATAAAGAATAAAAAAAATGTAATAGTAAAAAAAGTGGAAAATTATGGTAGTTAAATATATAAGGTGGAAAGTGAGGAAAAATTAGATTTGAAAACTGAAATTATGTCTTTGACTTGGAAAGTTTGGCTTTCTCTCACCAAACCTCAAACATTTTAATGCCTTCCAAAGTGTATATATAGCATGCCCTAATGTCCGTCAATTACATATTTATCAGAATCAGCCTTTTTCATCTTCTTCAGCTGAACTTTGGAAATCTCAATCTTCATCCGCTAAAATTACCATGAATCATCAAATCAGGTGCAAAGTTTTTCTTCCAAATCTGATAATACTTGCAATCATCGTTCTCCATTCGACAACATGGATTAGTGCACAGGAAGTTGGTAAGTGGAACAACTGTTTCAATTTTGTTTGTTTTGATTGATGCATGATTTTTGGATGTGTTAATGAAGATGTATGAGGTTTGTGCAGAGGATGAAAGTGAGTTTGATTACTTAAAAGAGAGTGAGAAAGGTCCCTCAAAGTGGGGAGAACTGAAGAAGGAATGGGAAACATGTAAGAGTGGGAAAATGCAGTCTCCAATTGATTTGTCAAGCCACAGAGTGAGAGTGGTGCCAAAGTTGGGGGAGCTGAAGAAGCACTATAAGCCCCAGAATGCCACTGTCAAGAACAGAGGCCATGATATTGAGGTAATCAATCAACAAACTCAAAACCTCATAAACATGCTTCAAACATATATGTTATAACTTTGTTTTGTGTTTCAAATTAAAAAAGGAATCAAACAACTTTTTTGTAACAGTTTTCTGGGATTATTTGGGTTCTTCGCTCATCTGAAAATGGTCAAAAGTGATGATTCCTTAGGTTGAAACATGATAGTGTGTGTCTCAGTCCAATAATGCATCCTCATTGATCATGATAGATACTTAGAAAGTATAAAAACATGATGTTAATAATTTCGAAAGGCTATATAATTGTTCCTTTTTTCTTACTTTTATTTACATCAACTTTTTCTTTTGTTTCTCTTTTTTATTACATTCCTCACCTTTCTTTTTTCTTTGTTTGTTTGTTGTAGGCAGACAGATAAAAAACAGAAAGAATGAAGAATGTAATAATAGAAGAGAAAACTTTATATAAAGAAAACATAAGAAAGAAGAAAAAAAGGAAAAAAAAAAAAAACTGTGTCTTTTATATCTCTTTTTCATATTGGGATGAGAAAATATATAAATCCGGTAAATCTAATTTAGACTCATAATGAAAAGGATAAAAAAATTATTAATTTATTTTCATCTATTAAAAAAATTTGATACACAATTTGATCATTGAATCAAATCTATCAATTTATATATTGATATTTAATCTATCCATAAAAATATTTTAAGAAATAAAATTTGAAAAAGTTTCTTAAAAATAAATTTTGTAATTATTTAATAAAAAATGATTCTACACTCTATTTTACTATTTTTCTATTTTCTATTCATTCTACACTCTTAACAATCTTACTATTATTTAATTAAAAAGGTGATTTAATGTCTTAAAAATATAGGCAACAAACATCTTTTTATTTAATAATTAGAAAAACAAAATATAAGAAATTTCGAATTGTTGTTTAAAAGAAATCAAATATTTCACGCATCTCGACAATGTTTTCTTATCTCTCCTGCACATGCCTTAAAACATTTAGGCCAATTAGCTTGCACTTACCTGGCTATGAACTATTAATTTGCATAAAATAACAGAACCAAATGCCATTTGTATACTCGAGGTTTCTTACTTTATTTAAGCTGTTGCAATTTTTAAAAAAGATGAAATAATATATTTTGTGATTGAGTATAGGTTTTGTAAATTGTATACAGCTCAACATGTATAAGAAATTAACTGTATTCGTCTCATAGCTAGCTAATACTTAATTTTTGTCCACGTCAAGCTATAAGATATTAGATATATCATGTTATTTAAATTTGGTTTAGGGTATAAACTTTGATTAAAATCTGAAATCTTTTAATTTATAATTTACGTAACGGTTGCAGGTGAAATGGGGAGAAGATGCTGGATCTATAAACATCAACGGCACTGAATTTTTTCTGCATCAGTGCCATTGGCACTCACCTTCAGAACATACCATCAATGGAAGGAGGTTTGTCTGCCTTCAAAATTATTGTCTTTATACTGTCTTCTGTATGGTGACACTATTATAATATAAAGTATTACATTCATATATATCATATATTAATATACAAGAACCCTTCTTGCTTGTTGATATTATTTTATGGTTTAAATTATGTATAACGTTGGTGCCGTGTTCCCTCTTGGTTAAAGTCAACAACTTTCAGTATTTTATATTAAGATGATCAAATTTCAATGTGATCAAACACTAACCTAGTAAACCTAAGGGTTTGTTTTTTCTTATTTAATTTGATGAAACTTTTCTTTCAAAACACTGAAATATTAGGTATGACTTGGAGCTCCACATGGTTCATGAAAGCAAAAGCAAAAGTGGAAAAACGAAGCTTGCTGTTGTTGGAGTTCTGTTCAAGATTGGTCGACCCGATCCTATTCTCAGCAAGGTCAGCAATAGTTTTTTTCTGATTTTCTCTTTCAACCTATGAAAGATCCAAAAGGTAGAAATATATTAAACACACACACATGTAGAACTATAGTTAGGGTATTTATTTTCCTGAATAATAATAAATATGTTTGAAATGATTTCAGTTGTCAAGATTCATAGAAGGCATGGTGGATAATGAAGTAGAAAAGAAAATTGGGATGTTTGATCCCTCAGAAATTAAGTTGGGTGGGAAGAAGTACTACAGGTACATTGGCTCCCTCACTGTCCCTCCTTGCACTGAAGGTGTCATTTGGACTATCAACAAAAAGGTAATGTTAAATTATTTCAAACAAACCCTTTTTCTTCTTTTTTTCACAAGTAAATATGATTTAATGAATCATCCTAATTACATGCTTAATTAAACCTTTTTAAACCTTCATGTTCATCAGATAAGAAGTGTGTCGAGGGCACAAGTGAATTTACTTAGAGAGGCTGTCCACGATGTAAGTATCGATTTACTGCACTAATGATGAAAATAAAAATAAAATTAAACCAAAAAGTGTTTAAATCATTCGTTTTTAGGAAAAAGAAAATAACTATGTTGTTTGTGTGATTCACTCTATGGCAGCATGCAGAGCAGAATTCGAGACCTATACAAGCCCTGAATAAACGAGGGATACAACTCTATGGACCAAAACGCAGGGAATAAATTTATCACATCAATTTTGTCTGTCTATTTTGAAAATTCTTTACTCATATGGTTCCTCTTGTAATAATTTATTTTTGGTAGTGGTTATGCAATCATATAAATAAAAGACAGCTATATACATATTTAATTATTTACTGATTGCTTATTTTCTACCACAAGACTTTTATACTGTACATTTTTTTTATCGGGCTTTTATAGTGTACATAATAAATTTGATTTAATGACTGAACTCTAAGTTAAATATAATAAATTTACTGTAAGATAGTCTATTACACAATTGTATACCGATAATCAAGACAATTATAAAACATAACTAGAATATAATGAAAGGATTAAAGTGTTGATTAGCTTCACTTTATATTTAAGATAGAATCCAATATCAACTTGAAAGTTACAACTTAAAGTTTTTTTTTTTTTTTTTTAAGAAATTTTTACTAAGCTAACTAAAATTTTACATGTGTACAATGTAGCGTCCTATACCTAACTAATTGCAAGGATTTGCATAATACGCTTTAGTCTTAGTAGACATTATGTATAACAAATAAGATGTGCTACAAAAAACTAAATGTATTTTTACGATTTAAAAATCCGATTGATCAAATTTATTGTTGAACCACTTTTTACAGATTTTCACTTTTTTCATGAAAAATCTCCAAAACAAGAATCATTTTAATCATATTTAAACTTAAGGTGATTCATTCTATATCATGATCCTATGACAAAAAAATACAAAAGATTATTTACTAAGAATGTTCAACAATGTTAAGTTTGCATAGATCGTCTGATACATCGTTATATTATTATCTTACATTTGCATTGCATGTTAATTCGTTTGTATTGCATGTTAAGGCTTAATTATGTTGACACTTTTTTGTTTTTCCATTTTTTAGGTTTTATATATAGAGAATTTTACGTTGTTTTAAAGAGTGAGACAAATATGTTTTGTCTATGTTTCAAAAAGAAAAAACTAACATCATCAACAAAACACAAACACAATAATTTTATGTCTCGATGATAAGATATTAAAAAAAATCACTAAAGAAAAGACGGATGGGTTGATCTATACACAATTAATACATTATTTTTCAGGAACTATTTTTTAATTACTTTTATATAGGAAATTATTAATACATTGTTTCAATTTGAAAACCAAATTACATTTATATATCCATCAAACTATTCTTCAAGTGTATGCAACATTACACATAAAAAAAGCCAAATATATCCAAAAATCAGCATTGAAATGTACCCCAAAATCAAGCTCAGAATTAACTTTTTGATTTTGCTCTGCTTTTGAATGTGAAGTATAATATATCTCTTTGGTTACGTGGCTGCCTTGGTCTTGAATTCCTCTCTGCATACTGCAAAATTGGGCATATTTGAAATTGAGTACTTGTTTGAGAGTTCTTCAATGTAACTCAAATATGATCTCTCTTGTAAAATTTGAAATCACATATTGAATAGTGGCACATCGAATGACTTACATCATGCACTGCTTCCCTCAAAAGCCTCACTTGTGCTTCCGACACTGTCCTTATCTGGATAGGATATAGTTGGAAATTTCAAATCATTTATATAGACTGTCAAATAAAAAAAAATAAGAGAAAAACTGAACGTTTTAAAAAATTATGTATATAATTCTATGGAATGTTTCAAATATCAAATTATTTGAAATAATATTATTAATATCAATTCCAGTTAAAAATACAAATGTTAGTATAAATCTCAATTAAATAAAATTAAAAAAGTTAAATAACATATATAAGAAAAAAAGTTCAAAAATTTATTGTTTTAAGATTTTGAATTAAAATCTCTTTATTATGATATCTTACGTTATCATGAAGTTTTTGTTAAGGTATTTAAATTATTGTGATATCTTCCTACGTTATCATGAAACTTTTTTTAAGGTATTTAAATTTGTAGGATATAAGAAACAAAAATTTAATTGTAATTTTACAAAATTAAGGGCACAATTATTCACTGATTTAATGATTTTTAATTTTGATTAGGAAAAAGTCATATTCATCTTATTTATCACTAATAAGCCAATTCGACAAAAATATGAAAAAAAAATTACAATACTTTTTATAAAATTAATTAAATAAGTTAAAAAGGTAGAATATATAAATAATTTATTATAAATTGCATTTGAATATTAATTTTTATTACCATTACAAAAAAAATGCAATTTATAGAATAAGATAAGAATAATAGAAAAACATATATTTTATTTTCGAAAATATTAAAATCTTAAAAACTTACATATTTTTTATAATTCTTTTACCAGTTCTTGTGTTTTGAACTGTTTTCTTGTTACTCCTTGGTCTTAGTCTTGATCTATATATATTTATGGACTTAAACACAACATTCTATTGTAAATAGATTCTATGTATAGAACACCTCGTGTTAATAAAATTATTTTTTTAATTTTGTTCTTGTATTTCTTGTTTTATTATTAATAAGAACCCAACAAAGTATCAGAGAGTTAGCACTAGAGGAAGAAAAAAAAAAAAAAAGATGGTTTGAGTAAGTTGTACCTTTCTATCAATGTTCCAGATGACACCTTCAGTGCAAGGAGGAGTGGTGAGTGAACCTAAGTATCTGTAATACATATTGCCTCTTGTCTCTATTCCAGCAGGATTTGTCTCTCCAATTTCTCTCTCTACTTCCCCATCAACAAGCTGCACAATATCTTTCTCAACCTGAATTTTCAGACACATTATTTGTTAGCACTTGTTGGTTGCTTTTAGAACAACAATGGAAATTATGAAACCATAAAACATTAAATTGGAAAAACTTTGAGTGACTAATGACCTGAGAGAGAAAACGATCAGGGCGATGACCAATCTTATAGAAAGCACCAACCACTAAAATCTTGTTTTCGAGACTTACATGCACCATGTGCATCTCCAAGTCATACCTATTGCATAATCAAGATAACAAAGATGTCTCACCATTTCAATTTATATACTTTTCCATAAAATCATTATATTATTAAATATTTTGAGCAAGAGACAGACTTCCTGCCATTGATGGAATGTTCAGAAGGTGAGTGCCAATGACACTGTTTCAGAAAGAATTCGGTTCCATTGATGTTTATTGAGCCAGCATCACCCTTCCAATATACCTGCAACCGCAAATATGAATGATGAGAGAGTATATATATACACTACAGCATCATAAAATAAGAAACAAATGTACTATAAAAACAAATGATATATATATGCAACATGGCAATCAAAGTTTGAGTTTTATGAGGATGTTTTGTGTTTAGTGTTAGACAGTGTTTTAATCAAGATTGTGATGGAAGAAGGAAGATATTGTAAGAGGAAAAAAAGAAGGTGGTCACAGCAATATCGTGGCCTCTGTTGATTATGGTGGCATTGGAAGAAAAGTAATCAGTGTAGAGGCGTTGACAACGAGGGATGATTTTGACTCTGGCACAAGACAAGTCTATGGGAGATTGCATGTGTCCATCTTTACAAGCTGACCATTCTTTCTTTAAATCTCCCCAGTAACGAGGTCCCTTTTCACTTCCTCTCATGTAATCAAACTCTCTCTCGTCCACTGCACACAAACATTTCACCAAAACTTCAACCCTAGTGACAATAATAACAGTACGCAAAGGAATTTGGACATGAAAGTTAATTACCAGCTTCTTCCATTTCTTCAGCTCTTGTTGATGATGAATCTAACAAGACCATCAAAAACATGAGCAAAGTTAGAATTATACATGGATTCACTATTGAAAGCTTCATGCTTGTTCTTAAGAGAAACAATATGAGTGAGGTACTGGCCTAAAAGTTTAATTGTGTGTGTATATAAAGTAATAAATTCAACATATGGGAGCTAGGCTTGGTTCCAATTTTCTTGTCTTATTAAAAAGACTCATCAATATAAAAGACAAGTGGTGATAAGCATCCATTCCATTAAAGTAAAGAACAGCAGAGAAATATTGATTAATAGAATTTTTCTTATTCTTATGAGTATCCAGAGATATGGGGAACTAGAGGAACTAGAGTGTAGGTAGAAAGCAGAAGCAAGAAAAAAATGAAGTTGCATTAAGACAATGAATGAGTGGCAAAGCATGATTGGACCTTATAATAAGGTCCTTTGTGGTGGGAAGTAGCAAGTTGTTGATACCTTATAGTCCCTTTGACCAAACAAGGAATTAATTTTGCTTAGATGGGATTGGAAGCCAGGTTGCCAAACTCCTTAAAGGCTACAACTCTTTATCTTTTATAGGGAAATAAATGCCTTTTCATTCCTCCAAATTTTGTATATGTTAAGAGTGTGAAAGGTGACATTATTTATGTTTATTTATGTTTGTTTACCCTTTTTCACAAGCAAACACACATAAAAATATAAAATAATAAGATCGGCTATCACACGGATAAAAAAAATTACCCCAAACCAATTAAAATACCTTTTTGGTATGTGATACTTTTTTTGGTTTGAAGGAGAAAAATAAACGAGAAATAGGACGAATGAAAATACAAAAGAGAGGAATAGAATAGATTGAAGAGTATAGTAGTTTTGAAAAACAAAAGAGGTAAATGGCCAATTAAGTTCCTAAGAGTGTAAATCAGTAATAAAATCCTTGAAAGAATAATTTCTTTTATTTAATCCTTGTATTTGATAATTATATTTTATTGTTAAGTTTATAGTAATATCATTTTATCATTAAGATGTAATATAGAAGGACCAACTTGACACTAAGTTGTATTTTATTGAATACCAATTTAATATTAAGCCGTAAATTCAAGAATTAATTCATTTTTTTTACACATTTAGATATTAAAACATAACTTCTGTTTTTTAAGGACTAAATTTTCAATAATTTATATTTTTAGAAAAAAATGATTATTTATCTTAAAAAATAGAGAAGAAATATGGAAGAAAGAAACAAGAAAATATATTTTCTGAATGATTTTAATTAATGAACTCGTTTATCAAGATGTTAAGAGTGTTTTAATGAGTTGAACTTAAATAAATTATATAACAATCGAATTAAACCAGAAAATTAGTTTGTTATTGAATAAAAAACAGTTCAAGTAAACTGAACTAAATTATTTTTACTTTCTTTAGTTTAGTTAATTACATTCTACAACTTTTAATTGAATTATTTTTAGAAATCAAACTAATTTAATCGTCTTAATTATTATCACTCATGGAAAGATTGTATAAAGAATGTATCACTCTATTTCTTTCAACTCAATTCATACATTAATTTATTTATGATACAAATTGTTATAAAAAAAATATTGATACAATAGTTTCCATGCATCATTCCTCTAATAAAATAATTGGTCAAAGAAGAAAAGTTTTGTAATGTTTTAGGTCATCCATCAATAAGCGGCTTTGAATCAATCAATTTCTCCAGTTTTGATATTCTTGATCGGTTTTTTGCAGATACGCATAAAATTTCCTCATTATCACAATGAATCTGAAAAAAAAAAAAGATTTCTATCAAATAAAATATATACTTCAACTTTCTTGTATAAAAATTATGGCTCGTGAGCATAAAAGTATTATGCGCACTTTTTCTAAGAATATTTTACAGAAGATATCTTTTCTATAATTTTTTCAAGAACCTTTTATTTTGCAGATACAGAGGTCGGATATGGTGTTTGGATTTCTTTTTTCAGAAATGATTTCTTCAATAATTTATAATTTAAAAGAGGTTACGATACTTTATAAATCGGTGTAACAAAATTCTTTTTGATACATGAGGATGAAAAAAAAATTCTCTAGAATTCTATATGTATAGGACTTTGATATGCTACTGTAGTAAATGTAACTTTGTTTGGTAGGTCTTATAGTACGAAAATTGCTAGAAAGAAAAGATTGAGGATAAAATATTATTGATATTAGTAATATTAAAACATGAGAAAGTTTATTGTAAAATTTGTGAAAAGGCAGGTCTTGAGACATTAATATAAGAGTTATCGTATAAAACTCAGGACAAATTGTTATACTACTTATGATTTGAGAAAATTTGATGTCTCTGAAGACTTTGAATGAGTAAATTATTTTAATAGTGAAGATAATCACAAGACTATGGATTAAGTGATTTCAATAAAATGATTTCAATAAATGGTTCCAATACAAGGAAATTGATGAAAAACATTTGAAGAGATCATTTGGAGGAACAGTTACACGGAAGTGGAAAAGGACCACGTGCTACACGTGGATACGATTAAAGAAAATGTTAGAACACAATGAAAGTTAGTGTATTTTTTTTAAAGGTATTAACTATTATATTATAAATTTATAAATAGGATTTGATAGATACATTAGAAGGGAATAATATACATTTGTAACACAAATTACCTCTCTAATATGCCTAGAAACAAATGACAACGAACAAGATTATTTATATTAATATGTATTATTTCAATTCTTTTCACTTTCATGTGCTTTAAGATTCCTTTCTTTTCTTTAAACTTTTTCTTTTTCATAAAACGAGAATACATATTATTATGGCACAGGACAAGTTGATTCTAGCAACAACAATATCTTTTTGTGATTGATTTCTTGACTGCTTCCCAAATTCCACCATCCTAGGAGGGGGTCCATCCCATTCCACCATCCTTGCTTAAGATGACTGAGCCTGTATTTATAGCATAGTAGTGGGCTTAATGAGTTTGTGCCTATTCTGTTCTGTTATGATTTGGTAACAAAATGACAACAGAAATTAGTTAAAAGATATTCAGTTACAATTTTATACCTACCTACAACATTCCTGTTTCTGACACATCCTCACATGCTTATGCACGTGCTCATCATTATTCAGGATTACTAACTCGATGGTGGGTCCCGACCAAAAATACCTTTCGGTCGGTCAAGAGTGACCGGTCGGCCGTATAATACACATATATATTATCTTCTTTCATTTCCAAGTTTAATATGAAAGTTTAGCACTAATAAAAGAATCTTCAATTTAAAATGACATTATGAATTATATTTCTTTATGTTTTATTCAAAAGAATTAATGATTACTAGTATTAAAATAATCATAGTTTGCCTTAATTCTGATGTATATACTATTTTAAATGTTACATATTACAATTGTTTAAATGTAATCAATCTTTGAGTTCAAAATTGAATATTGCTAGCATTGTATCAGAATCCACATTTCATTTAAAACAGAATGATAACATGCCAACTTCTATTACTCAAGATTTTTTCAGAAACCAAGTTGGGCATGCAATTCTTTTTATCTTTTTTATTTTTTTAAATTCATTTTTACTCTACAAGCATAATTGATGAAGTTTTAAAAATTCCATGGTAATGATAGTTTTAAGATGTAAGACTTATCAGACACAACATACAAGGTCTATATATAAAAAAGAAAAGCTAGACTAATGATATAATCACATAACTTATGTTTATGCATGATATCATCTTTCCTTTTTCTCAATAATAATTACGGTAATCTCTGCGGAACCTCTGACGGTTGAAGCTAACAAAAACCAACTCATAAAGAAACCCAGCAAGCCCACCACCAATGAGAGGCCCAACCCAGTAAACCCAATGGTTTTTCCAGCTCCAACCCACCAGTGCAGGCCCAAACGACGCAGCCGGGTTCATGGAAGCCCCATCAAAAGGCCCACCCACCAAAATATTTGCTCCAACGATTAAGCCAATCACAATAGGCGCTATCACTCCCAAACTGTTCCTTCTGCTCCTGGGGTCATGGGTGGTAGCAGACACCGCATACACCAATCCAAACGTCATCACCATCTCCAACGCCACAGCGTTTCCCACTTTCACACCACTTGAAAGTCCGAAAACCGGTACTCTCTGTCATGTACCAAACCAAAACTCAATCTCCTTATCTTATGGAAGATCTCAATTAGACAAGAACTCAAATCATAATATATAACTGGAATTGAATTGTTGGGTTGAATTAGGATAAATCCACCTCCTACATTATCATAATATAACTCACTATCAACTGATAATTCATACACACTGCTATTTCATTTTTGGATCGTTCTTGTAACAAATTAATGTATGATTTGATCGATAATCTTGTTTTTCTAAAGTTTGTTGTCAGAAGTGTGATTCAATTTCTTAAATGAATCTCACCTAATTCAAGAAATTAGTTCGACTATTGAAAGTGTGATTAACTAAGGTTTGACTCTCGTGTAAAAGAAATTATTTAAGTATAATTCAGTAACGGTTATTGTGACGCTGATTGTACCTGTCCGCCGGAGGTGAATTTGAGGAGCAAGCAGGCGATGACGGAGCCGAGGATCTGAGCGATCCAGAAGAGGATGCAGCGGAGCAAGGTAAGGTTGCCGCCGACGAAGGCGCCGAAGGTGACGGCGGGGTTGACGTGACCACCGGAGACGTTTAAGCTGACGGAGACGGCGACGAAGAGCGCGAAGGCGTTGGCAACGGCGACAATGACGAGAGCGGTGGGCGCGTCGGTGCTGAGGTTTTTGACGGCGATGGTGGAGCCGGAGGCAGCGAAGACGAAGATGAGTGTGGAGATGAATTCGGAGAGAGCGGCTCTCCAAGTGTCGCGGTGAGTGGCCTCTTGGGTCCTACTGATTATGATGTTGCGGAGCGCCATCGTCCCTGTGATGAAGATCGAACGGTGATGTATGAACCTAGTGGCTGTGGGGAAGTGGGTTGATGAGTTGGGTGGTGAGGAGTAAGTTCAGTTTCATGGTGGCGGGAGAAACTGGCCGTAGCCGGTTCCGGCACAGTTAGTAAGTCAATGCTGAGTCTTTCTTTACTGTAGGGGATTTTGTTATTTTTAAGTGAAAATACATCTGGGCTTTCTCCACCTCATATAGAAGCGGAGATAAATGAAAAAGGATTGTCTTTTTAAATAATTAATTATATTTTAAGTTTTAGACTTCATCTTTTTTTATTTTTTTAAATTGTATATTTCAATTTTAAAAATTATATCTTAGTTCCTGTAAATATTAATAGCATGACTCTCTTATTGCCTTCAGAACCCAATGAAAAAAGAACACGAGCCCACGAGCAAAGTAAGGATTGAGACACCCAACTATTCAATGAGTTATCGCGCCTACTCACTCAGATCCACACAGGTGAAGCGTTTTCTTTTATGTTACTTCGTTATGTACCCCATACCCAGAAGAGTACGTGAGTATACTTGCCATTTTAACAATGTTGAGTCACATTTGTTGTACTTCCCTCTTATATTTAATTACATGGATTCAATTTGAAAAATGTATAACCACTAATTTGCCAATTAGTAGGTAAAAAAATTAATTTTGAAAAATAATGAATGTAAGAAGAGAAAATTGTTTGCTTAGAAGATGTTTTTACAAACTTGAGTGTTCCAGACATTTCTTATCTAGAAATGATTACCTGGTGATTGTATTTAGTGACTAATGACTATGATTTAAATTATACTTAATCTTAATTAAGACTAATTTATTTATAACGGAACGAATGAATATTTTGATTCATTAGAAATTGGACAGGTAAGGAAATTTCTTGTTAAGTTACATGCTTATTTAAAGACGAATAAACCTAATTCAAAGAAATGGTATCTTCTACCAAGATATTTAGTGGGAAGCATAAGTCCTGTTAAAGAATGTTATTAAGCAACAGATGAAACTCTTTTTATTCCAAGAACAAATAGAAAAAAAATGGATGAATCATTTAATAATTTTGTAATTGAATTTTACAATTTTTAGAATTAGTTATTATCTTCGTTAATAAAGGAATTAGTATTAAAAATATAGTGTAAATCATTTTTATCTCTTGTTTTTTTAGATGGCATGGTATTTATAAATATAAACAATTTTAGAATAAGAGTTTTTAAAAAAATAAGTTTTGAAATTCTTTTTAAAATATCCATTTATAAAACTTAAAATTGTGTCTAACTTTCTTCATCAATATAATCTCTTAAAAAAATTACTTAATTGTATATTTATAAAACAAAATCATCATTCGAATGCAGAGTATCATCAAACAATATCATGCAAAATTTACAAAATTTTTGAAAACCCATTTCAACCCTCAATTTGTTTTTATCGAATTTTTTCATAAAAATTATGAGGAGGAGAGAAGGGAAGATAATTGTACCAGATTTTCTTATTTTCTTTTTGTAAATTTTCTTTTAGCATCTTCTTTGTTCTACTATCTATCCGTTGTGGTCATAACCTTCTTCCAATATATTAAGACCATTCATTACATAAATAGATTAAAATTCCATTTACTATTCTTTTTATTGTCTGTTCAAAAAAAATTCTTTTTATTGTCAATGTCATCCGTTACATATAGTGCTAGGTTCCAAATATTCGGTTAAATTTTATTTGTTTTGATCGTTTTAATGTGTTACATGGATAAGACTAATCAGTTGTTTAATTATTATCATTTTGTAAAAAGAAATGATAGAGGAGAATGTCATTTTTTTATTCTATTTAGCCTCTTTGTTTTTTCTTTCATCAGCTAAGCTATAAATACGGTATCTTACAAGAAAAAAAAAACTATTTAGAGACTAATATTTAGTTACCAAATGAAATAATTGTTAATTGTGATCAAAATAGTCACCAAATAAAAATTTGATTGCTAAATAACTACAAAATAAAGGTAATGATTGAATTTAGTGACCAATTAAGTCAGATAATTGATATCTGACATTAGATACCAAAGTTTTAGTGACCTATGCCATTATATTCTAAATTGGTATCTGGAGACTAATTTAGAATATCATTAAAACCTGATAGCTAATGTTAGATACCAATTATTTGACTTAATTTATCACCTGAAATCTAATTTGGTGACGTCACAATTAATAACCATTTCATTTGGTATGAGAATCACTATTTGTGAACTCACTTCTTCCTTATTATTAGAAATAACAAGCTCTCAAATATTAAAAATCATCATTTAATCAATGTGTTGGGATATCATTAATACCATTAAACAATAATAGTAATTCAAATTTTTAAAGGATGGAAAAAAAATTAGAAAAAACTAAAATTCATAAATTGTATTATAAAGAAAATAGAAAAAAAAAAAAAACTTGAACCAATACACATCAAATAGGGAGTAAAGATATTTAACTCCCATTAATATAGGCATATATGCATTTCATATATTAAATATATTAACGTATGAAATGTATTAATATTTAATGTTGGGTTTTAATCTATTAAGAAAATGTATAGATAAATATTTATTATATCTCAAATATTTGTTAAAAGAAAGTATTTGCTTAATATCTCTATTAAAATGAATCAAAGTAAAGTCTTTGATTTATATTTAATTTTAAATTGAGTTTATTTCAAAATTTTGGGATAAATATATGCTACACTTCAAATATTTATCAAAGAGTAAAGTAACTAATTAATATACACGATGCACAATAATTTCATATTATTTAAAATCCAGATCAAAAGTTATATATATATATATATATATATATATATATATATATATATATATATATATATATATATTATATTTTTT
>Ga0099824_1001957_pt1 | contig 29864 bp, 10 predicted proteins | sample SiratrowhiteBW_FD_76837 | JGI IMG/M metagenome (GOLD analysis project Ga0099824, IMG submission 76837) | Root nodule microbial communities of legume samples collected from California, USA - Siratro white BW | ecosystem: Host-associated > Plants > Roots > Nodule | place: USA: California... | reverse complement strand
TTTTTTTTACGTATTGTTTATGGTAGCAATGATTAACTTTTTCTGTATCATTTTTTTTGTTTTTGTTGTTGTTTTGGGTTTTTTTTTTTTTTTTTTTGTTCTTTTAACATAGTAGTGATTAAAGGTTGAAGAAATCCTATTGGGTAGGACAAGTCTTTTTTTATTTTGCTTCTAAGTAAATGTGGTGAGTTTTGCTTTCTAAATTTATGTTGTTTTGTTTTTGAAAATTTTTTTAGTGACCTCATTAAATTATTTTTCACCCATTTCATTGACCTTCCTTAAAGGATGTTATATTAAAAAAAAAAAAAAAAAACTTCCATTCTCATTTGGCATTGCATTACTTTGAGTAGTTAACCCCTATGTCACATCATTATTCTCCCTTCTACCTAGTTCTGTCATTACTTATTCTCTTAACCTTTTGCCCTTTTACATTCTTAGATTTTTCAAAATCATATGAATTAATCATTCTAGGAGCCTTATAATTATTTTTACATTCTTCTTTAATTTTAAATTGGTGTTTCACTTTATTTCTTAATTTAATTGGTGCTTTAGAAATTCTGTAGTAAACTAAACTTCCAATCACACAACAAAAGTACAGGGAAATGCATCTTTTACAAAAAAGACAATATGATCAAACATCAAACTAGGACAAATCTCAAATGGAGCAAATTATCAAACCAAACCCAAGAATAAAAACAAAACAAAGAATAATATGCAATGCACACTCCTTGGAATAATATGAATATGAAATAGAATTGCAAAATGAGATAAGATGCACCAACAAAAAATTGAAAACACAATTGGGATGAAAATGTGAGGCACACTAGAAGAATTTCTCTCACTCACAAGTTTAACCTCCATCGCCCACAACTTGAGAAGCACTACCAACTAAAGGGAAAGAAGAATATTAAAGACAAGTTACCTTGAAAGTGAGAAAATGGTGTGGTCTAATTGCCAGTGATCAATGGACCACATTAATTAAAGTTTTGCACTTCTAAATAGTGACAAAGACAGGGTTTGTGTTCAAGGGAGACCAACACAGACTGTCTTATGTTTTCTTTCCATGAAATATTTTTTATATATAAAATAAAATAAAATTCTAGAAGTGACAATGACATCCTAGGTCACTCTTGAATGGACTACAGCTTTCAAAAATTATTTTTAAATTTATCTTCTTCCAAAATCAACTAAAAATCATCCTGCCCATAATAGAAAAGATTGAGATAAAAACAGTGGTAATCTCTACAAAAATTAAGAGTAAACTACACATTCCAAATATCCTTAATAGCTTGGTACCTTACATTATATAGGAATTTTGACTGAAATAGCACACTTGAATTATTTATTTATCGAATACAATATCATAACAATTATTTAAATCGAGCAATCCAGTATAACATTGGGTTTCATTCTGATCTTAATTTTATTTTTTTATTTAAAAATAAAAGAAAGAGAAATTGATAATTTTTAATTTTAAAAAATAATTATTTTAAAAAATTGGTTTGGACAATGATTTCTTAAAAAATGTTTAGAAGAATAATCAGACCAAATATAACAATTTAGAAAAATAATTATTCACAAAGAAACATATATTTTAAGCAATAACTATTTAGAAAAATATGTAAATAAGAAAAATTTGTTAACAAAATTATCATTTATAAATTTTGAAATAATTTATTTTTAAAATTCTGGTTTGAAAATTTCACAGAAAAGAGGAAAGAATTTTTTAAAAAAAAAATAGCGGAAAATGTTTTATATAATTTAAATTATTTATTTTTGAATAATAAATATAATAATTATAACATATATAATTGTATAATTAATTTAATAATTATTCAAAGAAAAGTAATCATTTACAAAAATAATTTTTTTATAAAGAACACTATTCCCTATTTTTATTTATGTTGTTATTATCATAATTATTTTATTAATTGTGTGTATGATTAAAAAATTTAAAATGGTATATACAAAAAATTGAAAATTGATTTATAAATTTTTTTTAATATAGGGTTTTTTTACAGTTTTTATATTTACATTTACTTAATCTGCATTTCATTTATGAATAAATAGCTATTAATATTAAACTTTTTTAATTCAATACAAAGTAAATAATTCATTTTCTAACAAATTAAATTTTCACATGTTTAAATTTTCAATTAATTATTTTTTAAATAATTAATTTTCTAAATAATTAATTTTTAAATTATAATATTTTTTAAATATTTATTTCTTAATATAATTATTTTTCTAAATTATTATTTTTTAATATATTTATTTTTCTAAAATATTATATCTCAATATAATTACCTTTCTAAACTTTTATTTTTTAAAATATATATTTTTATATAATTTTATTCAAAATATTTATATTTCAAGCTAATATTTTTTCTTTTTGAATTTTAAATTTTTTCTTTCATTTTTAAATAAAATAAAAAAATAAAATCAGATTCAGAATAGAACCAAATTTTAAACTGCTTTAATTGAATAATTATTTTACAGAATACATTATTTGAGTACATATTTAACACAATATGATATTGAAAAAAATATATATTATTTTGGTCTAAATTTCAATTATACACGTATAATATATGTATAATATATAGGAGACTAAATATAAATATAGTTACATATCCAATGTGTAAGCACACACTCACCCATGCTGACTTGAATATTAAAGTTTTTCCACAATTGATCATTCAAAATTTTTTTTTTAATAGAAATGCATGTGTTGGATTATAATATATCTTCACCTGATCTCAAGGACCATCTTAATATTACATGCTGAAAGAAAGTAATTTATATTTAAGTGCATGTTTACAAAAGTGGTTTTCGACTATTCTCTTCAATTAATTAGTCATGTACATCTATTCAAACTCTACCTTACATCCCAACTCCTTATATTTATTTGTAAAAACCAAATTGTGTAAAAATACTACTAATAATAATAATATAATATAAGATAATATAATACAATACACAACAAAATTAAGACTGTTATTAAAAAATAAATATGGGATATATAAATAATTTATTTTGAATTTTTAATAATTCTAACACGTAATTTTTATTTAATAAAAATAGAGAAATCTTTATATATAGAAATTAAATTCAAATAAAAAAGTTAAGTGAGAGTAAAATTGAACACCACCCCATATGTTATAGGTAGTCTACCTCTTTAGTAGGCCAGAGTTCGGCCTCATAAAAAAAAAGCGGCTTTTATGGGCCGTCAGCCTATTTAGATTCTTGTGGACTCAGAATACAAATTTATTTCTTTTAAGTTGCATAATAATAATAATAATAATAATAATAATAATAATTTATTAATATATAATTTTGTATAATTTTTTCATCAAATTAATTTATGATTAAAAAATATAAATTAAAATTGTTAAGATAAATTATCTAAACTAAAATTTATTAAGAAAGATTTTAGTTATTATTGTTATTATATATAGAGAGATAATATGAGTCCATTGAAAGAATTTGTAAAACATTAATTTAAAAAACATATGCATTCTTTTATGTTTTGTAAAAATTAAATTAGTAAATGGTGTTTGATCTTTCAAATATTGATTTTTTAAAATAAAATTAGTATAATTAAATGTTGTTACCTTTTTCAATTAGTAACAAATATTTATGTTCTTATATTAGATGAAAACAATTACAGTATGTAATAGGTTGAACTAATATTAAGGAGAAGATCAAATATATAGGCCAAAATAGATAAAATATCTTAGTATACATTTTTTTCCTATCTTTTTCGAAAACATTTGATATTTCACTTTTTATACAAAATGTTAACAACGTAGTATTTGGTGTTTGAGGGATCTACATGGAAGACATTTCAACTCATAAGGAAGCATTTGTTATTGAAGAAACTTATCCATTCATGGTCCTAAAACTCAAATAATTTGCAATTGTTTGAATAATATATTAACTGTGAAAAAATCCAGAAGCATGCTCTTCTGTATTCAAGTCAAATTAGCCGGCCTGTCTCTCATTTCACATATCATTTCTGATCACGTTTGAGAGAGAGAAGAATTAAGAAAAATAATTTTGTAAGGCATTTTTCTTTATATGCAGCATGCTTAACAATAATTGAAGAGCAGTCCATATTTTCTCTATTATTGAGCCATTTGGATAAGGAGAAACACTTTTGTTTTTTCCAGTCTCCACACAGCACTCATAGCTTAAAAGAAAAAGAAAAAAAACTTTGTTTCACTCACTTTGTATTCTATAATCTAATATAGTGAATTTTTTCTACAAAAGTCTTTACAGAAGCAATATTTAATATGACTATAAAATTTTACCATAATTTTCAATAAAAAAAATATTGTTAACAATTGTCCTTAGGAAATTGCTCAAGGAATTAAAATATTTTTTTATTGAAAATTACATGAGAGATTAAATAATTATGTTGATATTATCTCTAAATTTAAATATAAATAAAATTACTTAATGATGTAATGATTAAGAATGGTAGTTAAATTATTTTAATATTCTATTTAATATTTTGTTTAAACTTGTGAATTATCTTTGATATTATTTATGGTAAACAATGTTTAAGTTTAAACAAAATATTAAATATGTAGAGGTATTTATAATTTACTTATATTTAAGGTTATTAAACATCATTATTTTTTTTTCTTTATTTGAGTATACAGGGAGTACATTTCTCCTCATCCTCATAAAAATATATGTAAATTTCTTAAGTATACCACAAGAGCATTGGTAGCATTTGTCTACCATTATATCACTTCATTAGTCCCAAAATGAGGGTAATTTTAGTTTTTGAATTTTTTTTAAAGTTGATTGATATTATCACTTTACAATAACGTTTTTATTTTAATTCTTAATTTGTACCTTAATTAATTACGTAATTTATCTCAATAATGTATTTATTAAAATGGTAAATTTATTTTAGTAAAATTATTTTAAAATAGTATGTTTATTGTTATTTTGAATCTTTATGAAAAAAAAAAAAACTTAAAGTGGCAGTTATTTTAAGACAAAGGGAAGATGGTGCCAAGCTTAGAAAGTGAGACTTTCACCTTTGTTTTAGTATTATCTTAAAACAATATTAATTAATTCTCTAATAAAGTTGAATTGCTTGATCGAGAGACTGAAAATAAATTTAAAAATAATAAATCTGATTTTACTATCTTTATGTCTCTAGTCATTTATTTTCTATTTCTCTTTTAATAAACAAGTTTAACTTCTAATCTCATTTTTCTCATATATTTTCATTTATTCTTTTTATTACCATCACTCAATATAACGTGAAAAAATGTGTTTCCTACCAAATTTTTAATATGTCCCCATATAATTTTAATAAGTTTATAGTTAAATACACTATTTTACATAATCAATTTAAAATAATTATTTTAATATTCGAGTGCAATACTTTTTTATGATTTTTGGATATCTTAGTCCACTAAATTAAATGCTAATTTCGCTGATACTATTGACATTATTATTGGAATGAAATGTTTTCATATAAAAAAAATTTGAATGCGGAATTCTCAGCAAAACATCTTTTTATCAACTTTAAATCTCTTCTAGTTAAATAATAAATACCAATGACGATCTATTTTAAAAAATATTTGGATATGCAATCTTGGATAGTATCATGCTTGAGATTAATTAATGAAAAAAGTACACAACATTTTATGAATTCTTTTCCCTTATTTTGAAGACTTCAAATAAATATTTGTATCAATCATTTGTAGCACGTAACCTTTGTTTGACTAATCAGTTTAAGAAAACAGTAGTTGCCTCGTATTTTGAAGCAAAATATTATCCATAGGCATTATATACATAACTTAACTCCATTGTTTGTTAAATTTCATGGTTGGAATTTGAGTGTTAGGTCTGCTAAGCTTGTGTTTGCGTAGAAAATGTGTTTCCTAGCGTTTACACTGTGTACAAATTATTAGTCATAAAACTTACACACTCCAATTAGTAAATAGTTTAGTGTCTTAACTATACATTGCTAAAATGTTTTTAATTAAGATTAAAGTTAGTTATTTCAATAATAGTAATAATAATAAAAGTATATGCATAGCTACTGCACATGAGTGTTGAAGATCTTATCTGTATTTATAGTTGTCCTTTCCAAGAAGTATAAAAAAATTTTGAAATGCATGGTACTAATTTATTGGGGCAATGCTTTCACAATAACTATATCAAAAGTTTAAAGTAATCTTCAATGATTATGACTTTCACATCAACGTTACCATTGTATCTGCAAGTCACATTCCAAATGAAGTTAATTCATAATTAATGTTTCAGGAAATTGGTTTTATAGGAGTAGTAAATAATGGTCTCCCTACAAAATTTAATTTAATTTATTGCATAATGGCTATACATAAATTATTGAATGAGATGCAAACCGTCCTTGGTTTATGAACCAGACAATTTGCGTACCATAAATTGTGGGACCAACATAACCCAACAACTCAAATAATGTTCAGCCAAAAGAAAAAAGAAAATGAAGAAACTATTATATCAAACATGCAATACAGAACTATATAGATATTACAAACAGGACAAATAAATAAAATTAAACCAATTAGTTTGTTTAATTAGAAACAAATAAACGAAATTATATATATATATGTAATCCGTACTTTGTCTCCCTTCAATTTATTACCTTAATTAGGCTAACGTGTCGTGTGAAAAAGAAAATAGTAAGACATAGTTTAGTCATACAAAACGTTTGAATTTAATTTAAAAGAATATTAATGGTGGTATCTAAAAGTCATGTGGTAAACTATGACTAATTTAGAAGTTAAAGGTTCTCATTTTAAAAGACAATACTCCCCTAAGGTCTTTTTTATCATTTATCATAAAATTCGAAAATATTATTCTTAGTTTGAAAAAATAAACATTAATTCGTTGGAATTATATGATTGGACTAAAGGTTTTAGATACAAGCATAAATTCTGGTATGATTATGGGAATGCCATTTTGGAGAAGTGGTGATTAAATAAGTTTTGCCTGGAGACGTTGTTTGCACGCATAGAAAACCATTAACAAGATTTTAATAAGGATGTGTGTGTAATATTTGAACACGTCAAAACAATCTTTTTTTTTCCTTTGTGTGTAACTAATAACTACGTACGTAGGTGGGTTGGAAATTATCCACAAAGGCTGTTTTCTCTTGACTTCTAAATACGGTAAGTCACGTTTTGGAAGATTTACTTTCCATCAACGTAATTCTCAATGTCATACCTCGTCTATCTCTTTTGTTTTCACGACAAAGTCAATCAAGATGCTTTATTTTCACTTTTAAGCTTTTGCTTTTCTAACAAATTCTTGATTCATTTAAGAATTAAATTATAATTGTAATCTCACGTACTGCATAATCCATATATAGTTACTAAAATGTCAAATATATATAATCCCATTTTAAGAGTTACATTAGCTGTGAAATATTCAAACATTTTGTGTATATATATATATATATATATATATATATATATATATATATAACTTCAAGAAAAATAAAATACATAAACCATAAACTTATAATTATAATTATTTCTATCTCCTTAGTCTGTACTTATAAAATGATCCTCACGTACCGTTATCTACTCTCACATAATATCATTACAGACGATAAACAAAATATAAAAATACAAAATTCAGCAAAGCAGAGTTTTAGAAACAAACATATATACATGTATTTATAAAAATCATATACACATTTTAAAGAACAAATGCATACATTTCATTCATATATTATCCAAATATCATGGTAGCCAACCAAAATCACTGAAAGTTTTTATTCAAATAATTTGAACAATCAATTTGATTCATCCAATGACGAAAATTTTAAACTTCTCAATTATTAAATCTCACTCAAAAAGAGTTTTATTTCTTTGGTGTCTCTTACATAATTAAAATTTTTTATAAAATATAAAAAGTGATATAATTGATTCAAACTAAGTTTTTTTTCTTTATTTTTTATGTCTAATATGAAATATTTTGTTAACAAAAAAAACAACTTGAATCAATTTAACTCAATTGAAATATTTTGACTTTTTACTACTCAACATACAACTAAACTCTCATTTTGAATTCATTCATTTAAATCAAACAATTTTATCTCAAATACAAACATTTGAAGCATATTCAAACAACACATAATCCTTATATCATGTTACCAATCATATTCATATCATCTACCCTAAGATATAAAACTTAACTACTTTCCCTTATCTATTTATATTTAAAGTCAAACTTCCAACTTATCCTACCACACACAAAAATTAAACTTGTATACAGAATATTCAAACACCTTATCATAGCTTATAATCTTAAACTAGCATAAATTCATTTTTATCCTAAAAGAGACCTATGCAATACAAACTTTTCAAAACTAATTAAAAGAAATGGACAGAAGAAAGGAAAATTTTAATATGACAAACTTGCTATATTTTCTACAGGATCTCTAATATGAGATTTGATTTAACACATATTTTATAAATATAGAGAAAAGATAGAGAAACAAGTTTATTAAAAGATAATGATTCTAAAATGAAATTTTAATTGTTAATTATTTTTTTATAGATTTTATACTTAAATAATAAAATATTCATATTTTAATTATATCATTTTTATTTTTAAACAATTAACTAGCACTTACAAAATATATAGACATTTTAAATATGAAATAAGTTAATAGTTATATAATTGCAAATAAATCAGTGTTACGAATAATATATATATATATATTCACAACAATATGTTAACATATTATCATTAACAAATAAATCAAAGTATATCAGTAAAGTAGTATTGTTTAAAGTTATAATATAAGAATCCAAATCATAATATTTATAAACTTCATGTCAATTTTATTACCACGTAAAATTACATAGTCAAATACAGAGATTATGAATCAAACTATCAATAATATTCCCATCTTCAGTTAAAACTTTCAATAAAATTAACTTGGCTCTCACTCATCCATTTCCACACATATTGAACACATTTACCAAAAAATGGTGACATTGATTCCTCCACTTCTTTACGGAGATGGGAAAAAACATCACATTGTATCAAAAGACTATCTTTTGTAAGCAATATATTCTTGAAACATCTCTACACAAGATATAATATTACTTTAGGATAAGCTCTTATCTTACAAATAGCAGAGGAGACTGACATTTTCTGTGATCCCCATACCACATATAAAAAACAAGAATATTTCTCTTCCTTCTTCGAGTTTGGTGGCCATAGATTGCTGCTAAACGGCACACTCAAAAAGCCAAGAGTAGCTCTATGCCCTTTTCACACTTAATGCTAAAATCACATCTCCTTCCATACAAATCATACAATTCACAAGCACTTCGATCTAGAGCCAAACCCTCTACCCACGGACCAATACCACAGCCTCAATAATTTTTTTCTTCCTAAAATACTATTTAATAAAAAAGAAAAAAATATAATAATAATATGAAGAAGAAGAGGATGAGAGAAATAGTTCGAAGTGTTACAAAGTGAGTTATTGAAAAGACACGACTTGTTAAAGCCTCTAATATTCTTCAATTAATGGGTCCTTTTATCTATGTTTGTTGGTGACTTATTCATTCTTCCCAGTGTGGCTATTACTGTTAAATGGAATCAAAGTGGCCGAAATGTGTCACGAGATATCATGGACAAACGAATATCACGAGTTACTATCGGGTGGAGAAAAAAAAAAAACAGAAAATAGAGAAAGTTTATACTTTTCTTCTTTTATGTAATTTGAGAAAAGACAATAAGAAAAAGGAAACAACAATTATTGGCCAATCAAACCCTAAAACTCTGCATTTCTTTCTTATTTTTTAAGTAAAAAGCTTTATCTATCGTTTTTGTGAACTTTATTCCATGTGTATAAAGAGCCGGTGCTCAGTGGTGTACCATGTGAGCTTTTGATGCAAACGATATTGGCCTTAGCAAAAGGCCTAAAGAAAACAAACCTAAAGAAAACAAACAAAGCCTATCATATATTTTACTATATTGATTTCTTTTATATAATAATAGATTGATTTTTATCTTTTATTTAGCGTCTTTCTCTGATTTTTTTAACTGTTTTTTTTTTTAAAATAAGTGTAGCGTATTACACCATCTTAATACTTTGTATTTTGAAAAAAATTGCTAAAAAACAAGTTCTTACGTAGGAATAACTACTTGTAACCCAGTCTTCTTCAATGATGAACTCAGATAAGAACATGTTCTTGTATTTAGACTTTATTTAAAAACTATCCCTAGAGATGCTCTTTCGGCTCGAACTATTTAGAGAAGCATTAATTGGATTCTCCATTTCTTGTAGTGATTTATGTTTTTTTTTTCTCGTTGCTTTTATGTTTTAATGAATATTTTAGATAAATTAATTTTATAAATTGGTTTTATTTTAAATTAATTTAGATGTTTTCATTAAAGTAAGAGTATTAATGCTAAAATTTTAAGTCCACAAAAACTTTACAGATAATGTTTTGATCCAAATTAATTACCTAACAATAATAAAATATGTACATCTTTACTAAAATCAGTTTAACAAGAAAAAGATCAATTTTAATCCTGTCCTAATAGATACATGCTTAATTATAAGATTTATACACGTCGAAAGGTAAAATGCTCTTTACGTGGGCAAATATAGTAAAAGCATAGAGTTTCATAGATGTGTGAAAAAAGTTAGGGTATAACTAAATGCTGTTTATTAGCCATTGGAATTGAGTATAATGATAACATACCACCAGACACTGTTCAAGATCGAATTTAAAAATATGGCCATCCTTTTGCTCACAGTTTTACATCATTGACATTGACGTATAATTTTTAATTATGAGAATTTTAAAGTGACATTAAAATTAATCTGGTTTTGAAGATGAAAAAATGTCATAAAATTTTCAATTTATCGAGAGTTTATTTATATTTAATAAACTTATAGCTAGTAAAGAATTAAATGTTTAACCCTTATAGCGAAGAATCTTATTAATTGATATAAGTTAAATCAAAATTTTAATCTAAATTTATTTGTTAATATAACTTTAAATACGAAAATGATAAACAATAATGGTAAAAAGAGATAAAATTAAGCTCAGTAATGTTTAACTCGCTGAAAAGTTAAATAATAAGTCAATATGAACTATTATATCAATTACAGCTGCATGTGTTTTTATTATTGTATTTTTTTCACGTCTGAGATCTGAAATTACATTTTATCAAAAGGACGATATAATCATATATGCAATTTATCCATTTGAGATTATTAAAAGAAAAATTTAGTACTTAGTTTTGATAATTATCACATTATTTCAATAAGTACTTTTTATATCAATTATTTAGGACATTTTAAATTATTAATAAAACGATGTAAAAGTTATCCATAGAAATATATTATAATATTTTAGGTTTATTATTGTGGTAAAATTGTTATTTGTTCTAAACAAATATTTAAAATAGCGTAATTATAAAAGTAACTTGATCTACTTGGTTGTCATCTAAAAATAATTAATATCACATATTGATCACTTAATTCCGGTGAGAAAATGATTGATATCACACAGAGCAATTTTTCTCTTAACAATTATTTCAATAAATATAAATTTTTTTACATTTATTATGATACCAATGGTCACTTATTATTGTATTAAAAACTTTTATTTTTTACTTAGAATTTAGCGTAGCAGATTAAGTACTACGTCGGATCTCTAAAATTTTTACCAAAATGTTATTTCAATTTATGTTTTAAATTTCTATTTTCTTATCAAATATATAAATAAAAATATAATTATATTTTTAACTAAAAAATAAATTTAATAATTTTTTATTTTCTAAATAATTATGGCAACAATTATAAATTAAAAGTTAGTAAATATAATTATGTAATTATTTCTTATTATTGAGATTGTGTCATATACTTGCTTTTTTATTATTTATAATTAATAATTTTCAAAAGGTTTATTATTAAACATATTTTATGATTTTTTTTTGAATTAGTATGATTTTATTAAATAAAGTAATGATTTGTAAATGATACATTTATTGATTTTAAAGACAATGTTTACATTTTTTAAGTTCTTTATCTCATTATTTTAAAAGTTAAGTGCTTAAGTGATTTATTTATTTTACTTGTAAGTTAAGTATTTTAATCATAATTTTTAATTTATGTTATTATTTTTTCGTATTATATACTGTATTATTAAATTTATTTTATATCTTAAATAGTTTCAATTAAGTTTAAAATTAAATATAGTTAAATATATGTGAAACATTTGTTATATTAGTCACGGTGTTAGTTAAAATAAGTAGTTCAAACATAAAAATATTCAAAAATTAAAATATATATATATATATATAAATATATATATATATATATATATCACTATTAATTCTTTGAAGTATAATATTTAATTAATAAAATAAATATTAAAAAATATGACCATTAAAATAAAAGTATAATATACAAAAAAATTGGATGAAAAAAATTTAAATAAATAAATATGAAAAATATTTTTATGTTAAATATTTAAGATCAAATTTTTTAAGGTCAATATTCAATAACAGATTTTATATGCAGTGATTTATAAGTTTTGTATAAAAATTAAATTAAAAAGACAGTTTTTGTATTTGTTTTAGAGAATGGTATTAAAATGTTGACTAAGAATTGAAAAAATTAATTACATTGCGCTCATTTAAAACTATTCTCTATTGTTATTTGATGCAAATTTTTTTTTCTTTTCTACATAAATAGAGACATCGCTATGGTATGAATGTAGTAGTGAGATTAGAGAAGTTTTAACATCGCTTAATAATTAATATAAAAAGTGTCACTTTTCATATTAGTTGTAATTTTAACTAGTTTATAATGTTATTTTCTATATATAGTGAGATTGAAGTATGTATGAAACAAAGATGAATATAAGAGGAACATGTGCAATGGAGGAAGATGAACAATGGCATGAGGGAGTAGGAGATAATGACCCTTGAAAAAGGAGGTAAAAGCCATGCTTGAAGACAATGAAAGATGCAACATTTGGTGGTGCTTGCAAGAAAAATGATGGTGGTTATAATAATTAAAAGATACAAGTAGGGAGGTGTAAGTTGAGATAAAATAAATAAGAAATATTGGTATAAAGTTTTAAGGAAAAATGAAAGGGAAAATGCAAGTTGACACTTTAAAGTGGAATTGACTGCATATATTTTATCGCGATTTTTTTGTAAACCAATATCATGTTATTAACATAAATTTATGATTTTTATATTAGCTTGAATTAATTTAGTGATTTAAATTTAAAAAACGAAGTTTATTATCAATTTTCATTATCAGTAATGAAAAATACTGACATTATAAAAAGTAATTCGATAATTGACCATCAATCACTTTGATTCTTAACTTTATAATGTATAGCAGTCAATTCGATTGGTGTATAGTTTTTAAAATAAAAGCTAAATTGATTTAGTCACGTAAGGAACCAAAAATAATTATCCCTGTGTCAATATCACCAAAAAAAACGTAAATTTGATATATATATATATATATATATATGTTTGTGTGTGTATGAATATATACACACTAACAATTGTTACAAGGGAAATAGTGTTAAGTGATATTTATTAACTTCTAAAAAGTCAATTTTAATTTTTAATATAGTATTTTACTTTACCGGTAAGTTTAATTTTAGGGAGTAAATTTGACATTTTAGTCAATGTTTCTTTTCTTAAATGTATAATTTAGGAAAATTTAAAAAAAATATTATATGTTAAAATATAAATATTCTTGTTTGTAAAAACATAATATAATAAATATAGAGAGATATAACGTTTAGTAGTCTAATAAATTATAAGAGTTTGTTGAAAGTTAACTTGATTAAAAATATTATTGTAAGTAAAGTAAAAATTTTATGTGACTGATTGCTAGAAAAAACAAAAGTGAAAATTTGGATTCGTTGGCTTAGGAAGGAAGAGAATCTTTTCGGTGCACTTTCTGTTACACTTTGTGGCGTGCGATGGGAAAGTGAGAAAGAAAAGAAATAATAAAAAAAAAAAGTAAAACTATAAAGCGTGTTTGTATGTGGCGCAGAGGCACCGCACTACTGACCATCACTGTTATTATTGCTATTAAATTTATTTATAATACCCAAAGTACAGAAGCCATTAGCAGTACCAGCATATTCCTTCGAATGTTCTATTTTACTCTTTAGTCTTTTAAAACCCTTAATCATTAATAGTTACATATCATAAAAATATATATTCACTGCTAAAATCCTTAATTTATATTAAATTGATATTCTTTTAATGAATACCAGGTGTTTTAATTATTCTCTTATTGATGTGTTTTGTATGAGAATTATGCTATATAATCTACAATTACCTAGCTAACTTTTATTAATTTTTTTTATTTAAATATCTTTTAAATTTAATTTATCAAATTTAATTTATTAGATTAATTTTAAGAGTGAATACAATTTTTTTATGAGTAATTATTGTAAGAGGAAATCATTTGAATGTTTCATAAACACATTTTTAGAAAGATATTCATCTTCATCTTGTAATGTGAATACATGCGAAAGAAAGAAAGTATTTGTAATTATAAAATATTAATTTTAATAAAATTATCATACATTTACAAATAATAGATATTTAGGTTTAACATAAAATCATAAGACTGAAATTTACTTTATAAGATATATAGATACATATACATCCTCAAATGATTTATTGTGAATTTTTAATAAAAAATATTACTAAATTTATATTTATTTTATTTGTGAATATAAGTAATCTTTTTTCGTAGAGGTACTTGTTGCTCAACTTTGGCAATATTAAGTAAGTATTAAATAGTTTTATGTTTTTCACTTACAAATATCTAATCCAATATATTATTATGGACTGTATGAATATTTACCTACATAATAATTACTTTTTTAAACTTACTTTACCTTAATCCATGTCATTCATCTTGTAGTGTATTAAGCTATTAGTTCCTAAATACAGTTATGCATTATGAGTTTCCAAACACAATTATGCGTCAAGACGATCTTAATTAATTATAAGGGAACATAAAACTTTTCTTAAGCTTATTTGTCATTCTGTAAAACATCTCAATGTAATTCTAAGGATCACTATATATGTGATAACTACACAACTACATCATACATTATTTATCTACTGTTTAAAATGATTAATGTATATCAACATCAAAGAATAATGGAAAATAATATATATATATATATATATAATTAAATTTATTGGATTAGTTTATTTGCTATTATTTTTTTTATCCTTTTTAGCTTAATTTATGAATATATATATATATATATATATATATATTAAATATCTTAGATAACATAATATAAAGATAAAACAAAAAGTCTAAATAAACAATTGATTATGAACTAATATATTATTAAAAAATTGAATAATGAAAACATGAATAAATAGGATTCTTATATTACTAAAAATAAATTAAATGATAGAAACATAAAAAATACTATTAAAAAGTAAATTAAATAATAAAAACATAAAAACAATAAATATATTATAAAAAATAAATTAAATATAGAAATATAAAATGAAAGATAAATATATTACTAAAAACAAAATAAATAACATAAATACTAAGAATAAATAATTCAAAATAAGTAAAAATTATTAAAATATCTTTAAATTTATTAAGGTCAATATGAAAAGGATTTAATCATATTCTCTTCTTACTTTAACAAAATTGTTTGTGAGAGAAAGATAACATGTAAAGGAAGGAAAAAAAAAATGAATGAGGAATGTAAATAAAAGTGAGAATATGGATCATCCTACTCAGTTGTAAGTGATTCTTACTTAGCTTATTAAAATCGGGTACACTTAAACTCTTAATGAAGATTTTTATGCTATATTTTCTAGCTCAACATATTTATGACCCAAAAATTGAATAGAACCTCAACTAGGTTATTGCAATATTTTCATCCCAAATATAGTATCACTTATAAGAAAAAGTTAAAGTTAAAAAATTATTATTTATTGTTAGTAAAAAAATAAACACGTTGTGAAAAAAAATTGAATATTAAATAAAATCAATATTTGAACTTGTAAATAGTCATAATTGATCATTGAATTAGTCCATTTTTCAATTCAATCAATTTTCAAGAATCAATATAAAAACATATACTAACAACATACATAAAATAATAATAAGTAAAAGTATACAAACAATTATATATAATAAGGATGAAAACAAAAACTTATGAGGATTATCAAGGGTTTGCTTACTTTTTTTTGTCTTGACAATTTTGAGTTATGTGGGAGATCTATTAAGTTAACAAATTGAAATGTTTATGTATTTTTACTGGTTCTTTTGAATTAGTTTTACTATCTCTAATATTAAAGGTTTCACTATCTCTAATATTAAAGGAGATATTAAAAAGATAAAACAAGATGGAGAGAGACACTCTAATATTAAAGAAGACATTAAAGAGATAAAACAAGATGAAGAGAGACAAAAAAAATTGTGTAATAATGAGTCTATACAAATCTATATAGGTGAACCATATGATAAATATTTTAATAAATTTCATGCTTAATATTATGATATTGGGTCATGATACATCCTAATTATCCTTATCATATACTTCTAAAAGATAACACCTATAAAGAGTCATACCTATGAAGGACACCAAGTTATACAATTATTACATATAATATATAATGATACAATCCTAATTATCCTTATCATATGCTCCCAAAGGATAACACTTATAAAAAGTCACACTTATGAAGGGCAACAAGTCATACAATTATTGCATATAATATATAACCAAAAAAAAAATCTTACAAATGTAAGTACCTCATCATCATAACTAATCATATAATATATCCTACACGACTTGAGTAATACAAGTTCAAATACAAACATTGATTTGACCTCCTTCTGGCTTAAACACTCACTTAACATTTGAGTGATATTACTTGTATCACTCAATAACTTCAAGAATTACTAATCTAACCACTTCATATTGAACAATCATATTATCACTTAAGCATTGACACCTACTTACATGGTTTTACACATTTTAAATTCTCATGTATCATTGTCACTTCCTTGCTTTACTTGAGAGTTGTATTCATTCTAAAGGAAGGAGAATTGTTTCAATTTTTTTCTTGCAATCTTAGGTGTTGGTTGACCTATAAATTCAATTACTTATATTAGTGTTTGAGTGTATTGAATATTACATATAATTACTGACTCTTATTTAAATATCACTTAAGCAATAATCCACTTCAACAATACAAAACCAAAAAACACAATTTTAAAAAAAAAATCATATACTTAAAATCAATACTTTAACTCACTTTTTCTTACACTTTATACCATAATTCATTAATTATTACCATATTAACATATATAATGCAATTATAACCCAACTTTACTTTCAAATGTGCTTTAAACTTTCAATAACTAAAGAAACAACTAAGGAAATACATGGCACTCATAATAGAATAAATATAATCATATCCCATGTTACAGTTACAAAACTTCTTTATACACTTCCACAAGACAATAACTTTTAGTAATCTAAATATCAAATCTTTCACGGACAATATTTCATCTTAACTCAGCAAGAACTTGATCAACTCAACTTCTTCATCATCTAATGTGGCTATTTCATCAAAATTGTATTCTATCAATATAGAGTTCACGTAAACTATAATTTTAAAAAATAAAACTTCTAATAAAATAAAAAAAACATATATAATTTATCTATAAATGCTCTATTTTATATTTATTTAAATTTTATCCCAGAGAAATTTAACAGCATGGGAACATAGCAAGCTAAATAAAAATAAGTTACCAACGAGAAGCATGGCATTCCAGAGCAGGGTGAAAATTTTAATAGGTAATCTGTCGTTTTCATTCACCAATTAAATGTATGGAAATTCTAGTTTCCCGTGTTGTTTATCTATAACACGACACAAAATTCAACTTAAACATTCAACAAAATAGAAAAAAAGGAGAGAGAAATAAAATCAATAGAAGAAATGTGAATGGTAATGCATCAACATTGCAAGATACATCTAGATGTAATTATTATTCCCTCAATTATTTGGCTAAGTCTGTAAATGCGTGGAGCCTTAATTATTTGAGTTTATAATAAAAAATAACGATGAATATAAAAATTACATTATTTATATGTAATGAAGCTGTTGATTTTATTCTATTTTAATTTACAATTAGGAGATTTGTAATATCGATTTTGTTTATTATATTTGTACGTAAAGAAAATAGTCAATAACTTGTAAGGATCACATTTATAAAAATAAAAAATAAAACTTAACAGTAAAACACACATGCATGTATTTATAATGAGTCAACTATAAAATGGTACCACTAAAAATCAACCTAATTGAAAAAAAATGGGGATTTCTACTCTACAAACTAGTGAAGATACAGATATTGATTCGCCAGTTGTGTACATGTTTACTATAATTATAAAAATAAACTATTATAATGAAATTTGAAAATATAAAAAATAAAATAGTAAGAAAATGGGTAAAAATTTATAATATTGATAAAATTGAGTAAATATTAATACCAAAAACTATTTTTAAACATATAAAGTTTAAGTATTTTTTACAGTAATGCCATTTAATATTTAGGTTACATTTTATCTTGTCTGTTGATCGATTTTTAGAGTTACTTTCATAAAATTTAAAAAGTTCAAAAACATCTTAAAATAGCTTTGTTAGTACAAGGGCACAAGACAGCTAGTTAATTCAATACTGTTTCCTTTTTTAAGTGTTGCATTTTTAGAGAATCTTTAATATTATTTATTTGCTATTTGTAAAGTCATGATGACATTGATTATTTTTCATTAATTATATTCTTATATTCTTTTAATTTTTTAAAATAATTTATACGCATATTTATTGTGTTAGAGGGAGAGAAAAAGTAAAATAATAAATTACACAACTATTTTATATAATTAATAAATTTATTGTTTTGTTTTTAACTTTTATAAATCTATTTTAAAGGAAAAATTAAAAGGAACTGAGAAAATAAATTATTATAATTCTCATGAAGGAAAAGTAAGACATATTTGATTTTAAATTCATCCTTTTTTTAATGTGGGTTGTTTGTTTGCATATTTTGATTAAATGTCGTTATTGTAGAAAATCAATGTATTTGAGTTTTCTTGATCTTTTATTTATACGTCGAGTTAATATATGATATTATAAATTAATACTTTTAGATAAAGACTTATTGATTACATATTAATTTATTGAATTTTATAATAACTACATTAAAAATACCTCTATTATAATTTTCAAGGATAAAACTTATTTGTAATTTCTTAAGTATTTTAATGCTGTTTTATAATATTTAAATCCATATATAATAATAAAGCTGTTATTTATACTGATTTTATCAGATTCGAATGAGATTAGTTTAGAAGAAGAAAAACCGACCCAAATTACTCCAAACGAACATAAAGTTAAAAAAACAAAGATAAACGTTGGATGAAACTAAGAAACTGCAGCCATGATCTTATCTGGAAGTGCACCAATGATATTTTGATAGAAGATAGGTCAAAAATCAGAAGAAAAAAACCCCAAGTCCTAGGGTGTCTTGAATTGTTTATTTAGAAGGAAAGAGAAAAAGAAGTTTGACATCATGGTGATGTTGGGGTACCCTTGTGTGCAATGTGTATATATATGGGTCATCCCTCCCTCTTCCCTTTCACCTCTTTCACCTCTTTCTCTCTTCAGTCAAAACAAAGGGCCTTTCAGCTTCCAAAGGCCATAATACATTACCACCACCTTAAGGAATATCCCCTTTGATCCCTTTCCTTTCTCTGTTACTACTACCATTATTATAATATATAAACTCCCTCTAATAGTAATAACAATACCCTTCTTTCTTTCTCTCTCTCTCTCTCTCTCTCTTCTCTTTATCATCCTAAAACAGACAAATACTACTTCAAACAATCTTTGATATGCAAGTGGCGGCAGAACTTCAACACACCCATCACCACCAAGACACTCCGATGTGCCGCCAAATCCAGCTCACTATAACCGATCACACCCTCTCGCAAACCGCTCCTGACGGTGCCTCCGACAAGCTCGACGGGGAGGATCTCTTCATTCCGCCCCTCAACTTCGCCATGGTTGATAATGGCATTTTCCGCTCTGGCTTCCCCGAACCTGCCAACTTCTCCTTCCTCCAAACCCTTGGTCTCCGCTCCATCATGTCTGTCCTCCCATCTCAATCACCCTTTTTTTCCTCTCGCGTTGCTGTTACCATGCGTGTCTGTGTCTGTGTTTGAGTTTGATGATGCTTTTGGGATTGTTTTTGAGTACCCAATTGATGAATTGTGAGTAAAGTCTCTTCCTTGCATGCTGTTGCTGATTTTTTGCTCGTTTGATTGGGTGTTTGTTAGATATTTGTGTCCCGAGCCGTATCCGGAGGCCAACATGGAGTTCCTCAAGTCAAATGGGATCAAGCTTTATCATTTTGGGATCGAGGGTCACAAGGTCTCTTTCCTTGGCTTCAACCTTTTTTCTGTTCTAATTGATTTGGGTTTGATTGTTTTATGATTGAGTGACTGTGTAAATACTATTCTATATAAGGAATTATATCTACAACACAAGATAGCAGACATGAAATCAATCAATCTTTTCTTGGAAGTTAAAATTCGCTTATTCTCCTTGATTTTTTTTTTTCCGTGAATCAAGTTTAAGTTTTTGTCTTCTCTGAAAGCAGAGGTGCATGAATTGATTCTGACGCGAGAAATTTAATTCATCTTACTGAGTAAGATCTTCTACAAGAAATTTATCCCAAGTTCTGAATTTGATTGTGATTGTTCTTTGTCTTCGCAATTTGCACTTAGTGTACAACAAAAAGAAAAAATAATAGCTTGCACTAAGATCAATGGACATCTGTCTAATCCAATTGACCTGTCATTCTCATTATCTTCTTTATGCTTAATATAATTTCTGTCATCTATCGAGGCATGGTTGTGGATAATTAGTGATCTGATGAACTGTTAACGTTATGTGGATGCTTTGATTTCAAGTACTGTTTACTGTTTAACCAAATGGGTTTATGACAAGCTTGGGAAGAAAAAGAGGGAATGTAAAGCTGGCTTTTGTCATTTTTACTTCTTCAACTTGTTTACTTGCTATTCCTCCTCTTCTTCCTCCTCCTCCTTCTATTCTATTCCTGCTTGTGTCTTCTGGTGTAACTTTTTGAAATATCCCTAACTTTATGAAGTGCTTTAGGAAAATGTTTGTTTGGAAACTTTTGCTTGCTAAATTTTAATATTGCAGCTTTTTAGGTACCATTATTATATTGGCATGTCAGTTTTGGTCTCGTCATTGTTCCGGATTAGATCCGTTGTTTTATTTCTTGAGCATATTTCTGTGCGAGAGAGACCTCTTCAATTCTCACCAGTATGTGGACAGTGAATGTATTTATTACCAACTTTAGAATATGTAAATCACGGTTGATGGAATCCAAGCTGGCATGTCAAGTCTTTTTCCCTGGCTATCTAAAATGATCACTATCATTGTTTTTTCAACAATAATTAACAGTAGGAGACCATGGATTATACTTGCTGTCTGTATAATGGAACCATTTGAAAACCAAATCTGTTAAAAAAGAAAACAGATTTGCTATTTGATTATAGTGCAAGTACAAGGGGAAAGAAATTAATAATTGTACAGAAGTAGCACCAAAGTCATGATCACCTAGGAAAGATAAGAAGGTAATATCAAGGAAGGGCAAATCTTAAGAGTATATATAATATTTCATTAGTACATTTGGATATGGAATTTATGTTACTGGTAGATTAGGGCATTTTGTATGTTGCATTTGGAGTGCACTAACAATTCTTAATCAGAACATCAAGGTCTGTGATTATAATTGATTTTAATGTTTGTTATATATCTATTTGATTTTGTCAAAATTTTTAACTGTAGATTATCTAAATCGTACACGTTATTATCTGAAGTGTATTTACTCTACCCTTATTGTTGAATTCCAGACTCTCTATTCCATGAGTTTTGTTTGAATATTAACTATTTGTCCCGATCTATATGTCAAGGAAAACAAGGGAAATCAATACTTTTATTAAAGCCATTTTTTATAATGATATCTGACTCGTCTCTTTCCTTAATTTTGGAATTGCTTTCGTGCCCTTTTCCTATCTTTTTTCGTTTTTGTGTAACTTATATATGACTTGGACAATGTTCTGATGTCTTCTAATTTTCATGGTTAATCATATCTGACTCCATCAGGGGATGATGGTTAGATGAATGGGAATTAAGTGGTGGTTTATTCTATTTTGTTTGTTGGGTAGGATTTAGGTCTATATAGATAGGTTAGTATAAAATACAACCTTATCTTGGATCCCATAAATAGTTAGGTCAATCAATATTGGTAGTTGATGAACTCATAAAAGGGTTCAATTTTTATACACCAAAATTGTAAAAAAAGAAAAACATTACACTATCAACTAATAAGAAATAGTTGGTACAATTTTTAAGGTAATTATTGTAAAACTTACCTTCTATAACAGTCTACAATTAAAGTTGCATAAACTATCTACGCTTCATAAAATTGCCTAATATTATCTTCTCATCTCTTCCTTTTCTTTACCAACAACTTTAGTTGATAAAAGATGACAACGGAACTTTGATTTTATGTTTTAGTAAGTTTTTGATAATTTGAAATCTTCTTTAACCTTATGAAACTTGTGCATCCAGGAACCTTTTGTGAACATCCCAGAGGACACAATCCGTGAAGCACTGAAAGTTGTCCTTGGTATGATATAGTTCTTTACTGTTATTAATCATAACTCTGTCTAGTTTGAGCAACTCATTTTACTAGCAGTAACTTTTGGTGGTCAATAATGCAGATGTCAGGAATCACCCAGTCATAATTCACTGTAAGCGGGGAAAGGTGAGATCTTTTCTGGATTTTTTCCCCCCCTTTTGTAAAATCTACACACAAGAGTTTTTCTTGTCAAAAGTATGTAAACTCTTCCTTTTTTTTTTTTTTGTGTGTGTGCAGCACCGAACTGGTTGTTTAGTAGGATGCTATAGAAAATTGCAAAAGTGGTGCTTGTCATCTGTGTTTGATGAGTACCAGCGCTTTGCAGCTGCGAAAGCAAGAGTTTCAGATCAGAGGTTTGTAGAGTTGTTTGATATTTCGAGCATGAAACATTTGCCTATACCCTTTTCATGTCTGAAGAGGTAACACACCAATATGCTGAGTTGGGTTCACTTTCTTTAGTTGGTGAAAGTGAAGGCCATGTTCTTAGTTTAAATAAATAGGAAAAGGTGATGAACTCCTTCAATGCATTGCAGCGGCAAAGGAATAATTCTTCTTCTCCCATTCTTAAAATAAGATAAGAAAATTGTAGGAATAGTAGAGCATTACCTTTACCTACCCAAATTTGTATGTGTTATTATAATTCTGCCCCATCTTAGTGCACACCTCACAAGTCACCCACCACCTTTTATTATTTTCTTTCTCTTTGCTTTATGTTCCTTTTTGCTGCTCTACTATTCATCAACAATGAGTGTAGATATGTCTTGATTTTTTCTCGAGGCTCAGAGAAATTCAAGAAGGCTACAAAATTGCCTTGTTTGTCTGCCTAAAATCTTGTTGGTTAGTAAAAGCAGAGAAACTTCTAAGATTGCTTTCCTTATTGAGTTCACAATAGTTTTAGTTCAGTGTGATGAACTGTTTCGGATTGCATCATACATATTTATAAATTTTAGTGGATCTTATTAATTTAATGTCTACTATAATGACAGGAAGATGCACATTTTTAGCACGAGAATATTATGGAAAAAAAAAATAAAGTTAGGTTGATAGTTTTTTACGAATACATTAAAATAATAACGTTTGAAGTGATATTATAACGCGTAATTTGGATCAACTCGACCCATATTACTTTGTTCTTAACACATATTTTCTTCGCACATTTTATTATAATATTTGGATTTCGCAATAGAAATTTGTGCGTATTATTAACGTCGGAAAAGTGTGAGGCTTTAGTTTTTACCAGTTCTGGGGGAGTTTTGTCATGGTAATTGTTGTCTCAATTAGAAAAAAAAAAAGGAAACAGTTTGAACTACAGCACTTTTCCTAAAATTTTGATTTAGCTAGAAATATAAATTTATTTACCAAAAATGTTTGAAAGTAGAGAAGTGTTAAAGGAAACTGCCATAATTGTTCAATATTTTTTTATAAGATTTTATATTAGTAATATTTTATAAGTAAAATGTATTCTGCATATTATCGTGTTTCGACTAAGTGGATTCTCTAATTGTTAATTAGACAATCATAAACCTTCTTTATAGACTTTTGGTTAGCATAAACAAAGTCAAAATAATGACCAACACAGTTCGTATCTTGAACGCGATTTTTTTTTTCATTTTTTGGATAACTTTTTTTCTTCTACTATTTAAATGTATTTTTAGCTATTACCCTGCCATTTTAAGTATTAATTTTTTTCATTAACAATTATATATATTTTAAGAAAATTCGTTAATAAAGTTGGATGATAATTTGGACATGTGCAAGCTATTATTATAAGGATGAGTTATTCTAATAAATGAAATTTTAATTATTATTCTTGTTATAACCTTCAGTTCCTCTCTTCTCTAATATCGGCAAGAAATCTATCAAACTTGATATAAAAACAAAAAAATTTCGTTCTAATGTAATTTCAGTGTTACACCCACATCATACAGTATATTAATTGTAATATTATTATTACCATTTAACAAAGTTGACATATTAATAAATTCACATCAATTATTAACGCAATCCAGTTTGTTAAATATAATGGCAATATGAGTCAATAAAAATATAAAAAAAAGCTTTACCTGGACAGTTATTAAAAATTAAACTCTAAAGAGACAATAAACCTTTCTTTCTCACATATTTTAACTCCATGTGTGTTTATTCTCTCCATATCTGCAATTAGAAGAAGGACAAAGCTAACATAAAAACTATTAGATTTGGTTAAGAAAAAAAAAAGCAAAAATAACCTAAAGGAAGCAAATGCAAAATTCTGAAACGATTTCTTCTTTCGATCTCTGGTTTCCTTTATCTTTTTTTCTGAATTTCTTTATGGTCAATGAACTTATTTTCTTCCTTCGTACGTAATTTGTTGACAGTTTGGAGTGAAGGAAGGATTGCTGCAATGTGAATGGTTGGTACTTGTTGAAGAAATGGTAGAATGAGCTCATATTGAGCTCACATTCTGACATATCAATGGCTGAACTGAAATTACATGGACTTTGCTGACAATGTGAAGGAGAGTTTTGTGCGAATTGGTTGGCCAACTACCTCGGAGTTCGATCTGTTTCCTGTGGTGTCCAACATTTTGTACTGTGTATCATATTCATGCTTTAGTGTTGTAACCTTTTCTTAGACGTAATCAACTTTTGAATTCACTTCCACTTTCTCATGTTACTTTTTTTTCATGTGTTCTTATAATCACTTTCCAAATCAACGTAATTAGTGACGGCTTCGCCTAAATTTAATATTTTAGAAAGCTCTTTTCTCCCCCTAATCATCACTTGCTGAATCGTAATCTGAAATTAGCAACTAACATAGCATATAGCTTACATAATTCTGGCTAAAATAATTTTCTTTTGTTATAACCTCTCAAACGTTTTTTAATGAGACTGCAAGTATCTTTGATGAAAAACAAATTCTGCTTCAACTAGGTGACCATTAGTACGTATGATAAAAGAAAAAGTTACCAAAGCATTTAATACAGTTATATGAAAATTTGAACACAAGACTCGTAGTTAAATTGGAATAACCTCTCAAACATTTTCTAAGCCAATTCTTCCAGCAATTCTATGTTATTTTTCCTGCACCCGTACTTCCAAAAATATTTTTCTAAAATTTTCAATTTCAGAATGTAGAATTCAAAATACAATTTATTTTTCATATTTCAAATTATATAATTTAAAATATAATTTTGGTATTTCAGACTGTATGATATAGAATAGAATACAAAATTGTATTTTATACTGTAAAATCTAAAATATAAAAATAATTGAAGATGATGAAGAAGAGCGTAGGAGGATTTATTTATTTTTTCATTAAGGGTAGCTTCCTTTATGGGGTGCAGGGGGAAACTATGGGGGTGCAGGAAGAAGCGCCGCCTGTTTTATTGGGCTGCATACACACAATATGGGCCTCAGTTTTTTTAATTCCTTTTTCGTAAGACCCTTTAACACTTTGGGTGGTAGGGTACAATTGCAACTTGCTTTCTCTTTTCAGGAACATCAATAAAGACTTATTAAAATAATTCCAAAGCAAATAATAAAACAGCTATACACTAGTACTCTTAATCCTAATATTAGATATTTGAAAATTAGGATTAGAACCATAATCACAAAGTTATAATACAACATACTAATATGACTATTTTACCGGAGTCTACGCCTAAACCCTAAATCACGTCATTTTTAGCTTAATTTACTTAGATTAATTAAAGAACTTCAAGCTTTTGGATGAAATAAAGGTTGGATTAAGGAATATCTAATCAAGTTTCCTAATTTATGATTAGCAATAGGGATTCAAGGGGCAAGGGTGCATTCAGGTATGTAAATTCTTAAGCAATGTTTTAGCTCTCCACTTGCTTGGTCAGGGCATTAATTTTTACAATGGTATTCAAAATTCTCATTTCAATGCTTAAGTCAAATATCTATATTTGTGATTATAGCACTTAATATTCAATTCCCTAAACTGGTATTCTATTTCACTCTACATTAATTGACATGAGCGATGCATTTATCATTGACTGATATGGTTGGTGCCTTTGTAATTGATTGTTATAACTAGTCAAGGTTTAAAACAAGAAAAAAAAAAAAGTTTCAAGAATAACTTAAAAACGAGATAAAGTGTTATATTATATTTATAATTTGCTAATACTTATGCAAATAATATCTTTTCGGTTCATATCATGTAACATTATTTGGAAGGTTGGTCTTCTTATTTGCCGTTGTTCTTATTTAATCTCAATTAGGAGTTTTAATCCTCTCTTTTTTATCACCTAAAATTCGTAGAACACACATTAAAATATATAATTCTTTTAAATAATCCTATAAGTAACTCACGTTGAACATAGTTCATGTTCATTAGTAAAAATGTTATTTTTTTTTTATCTTCTCCTTAAAACAAGACTCAATTTTAAACTATTCACAGGCTATATTTTAACTTATATATTATGTTGTGATGGAATATTTTTGTGGCTATGCATGGTTGGCAAAGAGCTGGTGTTGTTATCGTTTGGGAAACATGGCCCTTAGAACGTCATTTCTTGGTTGTAGTCATAAGTGGTGCTTGATTTGTAGCAGAGGAACACGAAATTCTAAGTATGGAATCATTGATGAGTGAAATTCTCATAATCATATGCTAAGAATAGCAACTAATATATATTCTAGTTATGATATAGGATATATATATATAAATAAATAAGGATTAAACAACTTTTTTTAGTCTTTATTTAGTTCCATTCCTTTTAAGATGATTTAATATTGCTTCATTTTTTTTAATTAATACAATTTTTTTTAAAATATGTTAATTTAATTTCTTCCTTTAAATTGATAAAAAACTGTCAAAAAATAAAAATAAAATAACGATGTGATAAATATGTTGTTGATATAATACATAATTTTGGATGATACTTGTTACATTTTCACTTTCTCTGCGTTTAGTCATTTTAAAGATAAAAAAATGAAAAAAAAAACTATTAAGAATGTGTATTACTATATATTTTCATATTTGTATAAATTGAATGAAGTTATTTGCATGCGAAAGAAAATATAATTTGAATATCTAAAAGTATGCTTGAATTTTTAGATTTGCATGTTTAAAATTTATAATATATAATTTACTGTATATAATAAGGTTAAGGTAATAAGATTAAAAATATTCTTTTTTTTATAAATTCATATTGAAAATTAAATATGATAAATATAATAATTTGTTGAAGCTATCTGTTAAATATTTTATCATAGACGACACTTTTAATATAGTTTGAGAATTTCTTTTATAATATATAAAGTTGTTCTAAGGATAAAAACGAAAGATATATATGAAGAAATAAGTTGTAGGTTCAAATCTTCTATTAAAAAAGATTAACGTATGAATAATAATTTTTTAATTGAAAACAATAATAAGAGTCGTATTTTTTTTATGAAATTTCCACCATACAATATATTGCGTTTTTAAATTTCATTTAAACTTTAGTATTATTTTGTAAATTTTATAGTTATCTCAACAATTAATTATATTCATGAAAATTATTATCATTTAAAAAAAATGTTGTTGTTCTTTCTTTCTGATATCTTTATTTATTTTACATGCACTAATTAAAAATTAACATGCTATTGGTGTAAATTATTTATTGAATCGTATAAATATTAATTTCGTCTAGCTTAAAATATTTCTTATTTTAATATTTTATTTTATACTGTCAACTTGTATAAATCATTTGTTAAGTTCACATTCAAATAATTTATTTTATCTACCATGCCATTGTAACTCTCAACACGTTGATATTTATTTATTGTTTGAAAATCTCTATTTTTCTAATACATATATAAACTCTATGATGTTCATAGCATCGCTTAAACAAAGGGAACTAGCATAGAAGAGGACAAGAGATCCAAAAACATATTTGTTCAGAAGAGAGACTCTAATAAATTTTTTTTCTAAAAATAGCATATTTATCAACTTTTACGTATGTTAAATTTAATTAGTCAAATCATTAGGTTACATTATATTACAGTTATGAAGTATCAGTTAATTATTAAATTACATAACTCTTAGAAATTTAATATATTTTATGATAATGTTATCAAAGGTGTAATTTGTCGATGACACTCAAAGTGAATAATATCTTTAGATTCAAACTTCTTTAAGAAATAAAAAAAAAAGTTTTCATTAAAAGGAATATGGTCCCCAATAATAATTTGCATCCTTGATTATAACTGTACCAAACAATTGATTCATGCATATTATATAGAATAGAGGAAGTGGTCCAAATCAAACTCCCGAAATGTGAGGACAAAATTATAAATTAGATGCAAAAAGGACCACTTATGGATCAAACACACTGTATTTGAGCAAATGCGAGGTAGACTACATGGCCCAAAAAAAGCACAGATAATTGTGCGTGGACCCAAACTCAATTCAACTGTGGACAAGTCAAAGTGTTAAGGTTTATGAATTATGAATACTAAACCTTTTATAAAAGGTTGCTTTATATGAGTGATGAATAATGATGCCCTAACCATAGAGATAAGGATAACATGATCAAGTTTGAGATGTTGAACCAAAATCAAATTGTATGAACTAAGAATCAAAATCTAAGACACTTTAACAGATTAAAAAAAAAAAAGTTACATGGTCATGGTTTAAAGTTTGTCTGACTGTTGTGTTTGCTTTTTGAAAAATTGTAAAAATATTTTTGAAACTGTAATTTGAATATATACTTTAACTGTTATGAGTTTTACATGAGATGTGATATTTGATGTTGCATTAGTTTGTTTATTTCATATTTTTTAATATTTGTAATTATTTTCAAAGACTGAAAACCAATCAAATCCAACCTAAAATAAAAATATAAATGGATTGGATTTGATCTCAAAATCAAACCTACTGGGTGATAAGATTAACCAACAAACTGAATGATTGAACTAAAATTACTTTTTCCCTGAAAGTTGATGTGAACACTTTATATATATATAAATATACATATATATATATATATATATATATATATATATATATATATATATATATATATATATATATATATATATATATATATATATAT